>Ga0154599_108_pt1 | contig 1350 bp, 1 predicted proteins | sample RifGroF2_FD_116028 | JGI IMG/M metagenome (GOLD analysis project Ga0154599, IMG submission 116028) | Sideroxydans sp. GWF2_59_14 | reverse complement strand
CCAGATTCATCCGCGTGACGACAAAGACAGCCTTGACGGTCGTTAACGCCGAATCCTTTTTCAGCAACATTCCCCGTTTTCCTCCAGCCCCGCTGGGCGGCACGCGCCATCTGATGCTCGGATGAGTCCCTCTGTCGCGGATGAATGATTTCCCGGTGTGTGACTGGAGGCGACTCAGGGTAGAATCGGGCGCTTTTCAATCACCGATAATCATCTGAAACATGTGGTTCAAGAATCTCGTCGTATATCGTCTGACCCAGTGGAATTTCGTCCCTGAAACCCTGGAAGAAAAACTGTCCCAGCATACACTGCAACCCTGTTCCGGCCTGGAGATGCAAAGTCGCGGCTGGGTGTCACCCAAGGACGAGGGCTCGCCTCTGGTTCATGCCCTGGGACAGCAGATGATGATCTGCCTCGGTGCCGAGAAAAAGTTGCTCCCCGCCACCGTAATCAACCAGTTCGCCAAGTCGCGAGCGGTCGAACTGGAAGAGCAGCAGGGCTACAAGCCCGGACGCAAGCAGATGAAGGAGATCAAGGAGTCGATTACCGACGAATTGCTGCCGCGCGCCTTTGCGATTCGACGCAAGACCTGCGCATGGATCGATCCGGTGGGTAAGTGGCTTGTGGTCGATGCGGCCAGCCTGGCAGCGGCCGACGAACTGACCGAGTCGCTGATCAAGATACTGGAGGGGGTGTCCTTCTCGCTGGTCAGGACGGACATGTCGGCTTCCGCTGCCATGACGCTCTGGCTTGGGGGGGAAGCTCCCGCCGGTTTCACCATAGACCGGGATTGCGAGCTGAGGGCGTCGGGCGAGGAGAGGGCGACCGTGCGCTATGTGCGGCACACGCTCGAAGCCGAGGAAATCGCCAGGCATATCAAGTCCGGCAAGGAGGTGACCCGGCTGGCGATGACCTGGAACGACAGGATTTCCTTCGTGTTGCATGAAAACCTGCAACTCAAGCGCCTGGCCCCGCTGGACATCCTGAAGGAGCAAGCGGGTTACGATGAGCGTGACGATGTCTTCGATACCGATTTTGCGCTGATGACGGGCGAATTGAAGAAGTTGCTCCCCGATGTCGTCGAGGCGCTGGGCGGGGAGCGGAGAGACTGAGTCTGTTCCGGTGAGTGTATATGTTTAACAACAGGAGTAAGCGTTGAGCGTCAATTACGATGAGTCGTCATTCAAGGTGCTGCGCGGCCTGGACCCCGTGCGCCAGCGCCCCGGCATGTACACCACACTGGATAATCCCAACCACATCATCGCCGAGGTGGTCGACAACGCCTGCGACGAGGCGCTGGCCGGTTTTGCCAAGAACATCTTCGTCACCGCGCACATCGACGGTTCCGTG
>Ga0154599_109_pt1 | contig 1427 bp, 2 predicted proteins | sample RifGroF2_FD_116028 | JGI IMG/M metagenome (GOLD analysis project Ga0154599, IMG submission 116028) | Sideroxydans sp. GWF2_59_14 | reverse complement strand
GACCGAGACCGGGGCCGCCTGCGCGCCGAGCTTGAACTCGAAGGCCCGGTCCGCGTAATCCTTCCCCCCGCGCAGGTCCGAGGCCGGCGGCGCTTCGAAAGGGACCGGAACGGCGAGCCTCTGCAGGGGCGTCTGGGGGGAGACGGCGGGGACCGGCAAGGCCAGGGCGGGGGCCGAGAGCGCGGGAGCGGCCAGGGACAGGCCGGAGAGCGGCGCGGAGAGCCCCGCGGGAGCGCAGAGCGCCGGAGCGGCCAGGACCTGCAAGCCGGCCGGGCGCAGGGGGACCGGAGCCACGCGCAGGGAGGCCCCCCAGACGGGCGTCAGGCCCAGGAGCAGCAGCCGGAGCATCACGCTCAGAGTCTAGCACGCCCCGCCGCGGCGCGATACCGGCGAAAGGCCCACGACGGGCCGGACAGCGGACCTAGGGGTTGGGGACCGGGAGGCCCGCTGACGTCCCGGTGTCGAGGCTGATCTCATCGGGCACGACCTCGGAGGGCTCGTCCGGCAGCAGCCCCGAGGCGCGCATGCGCCCCATGATGCGCCGCATGTTGCGCTCCACGTAGCGGCCCCGCTGCGCCGGGCTCCAGCGCTTCGGGTTAGGCAGGACCACGGCCATGGCCACGGCCTCGTCGGCGGTCAGGTCGGCCGCGGACTTTCCGAAGTAGGCCTGGGCCGCGGCCTCGGCCCCGTAGATGTCCTTGCCCCACTGCGCGATGTTGAGGTAGAGCTCGAAGATGCGTCTCTTGCCCAAAGACTTCTCCAGGCGCCGGGCGATGAGCAGCTCCTTGACCTTGCGCAGGGGGTTCTTGGAAGGGGACAGGTAGAGGTTCCGGGCGACCTGCTGGGTGATGGTGCTGCCGCCGTAGGCGAAGCGCTTCTGCTCCCAGTCCTTGCGCAGGGCCGCCTTCACGCTGTCCCAATCGACCCCCTTGTGCCGGTAGAAGGTGTCGTCCTCGGCCACGAAGACCGCGTGCTTGAGATGCTCGGAGATGCGGCCCCAGGGCATCCAGGTCATGCGCGGGGAGAACTTCTTCCCGGCCCGCCGCGCGGCCGCCCGGCGCAGTTCGATGTAGGCCGTGGTCTTGGGGTTGCTGCGCTTGAGGGGAGCCACGTCGGGCAGCCAGAGCACGTAGGCGGCGCTCAGCAGGAGAGCCGCGGCCAGGGTCTTGAGCAGAAGGCCCGCGCCCTGCTTCGCGCGCCGCCGGACGGGCATCAGGGGACCCGGCCTTCCATCAGCCGCCGGGTCGCGGCGCAGGCCGCGCTGGCCGGGTCCTGGTCCAGGCAGGCGGCGCAGGCCGCGGCCGCGTCCTCGTAGCGCCGGGCCTGGTAGAGGTCCACGCAGGTCTTGGCCGCGTCCGGCGTGGTCAGGCGGTCCACGCGCGCCAGCCCCGCGGCCGCGTCGACGTTGTCCGGGTCGATGCGCAGGG
>Ga0154599_108_pt2 | contig 3970 bp, 3 predicted proteins | sample RifGroF2_FD_116028 | JGI IMG/M metagenome (GOLD analysis project Ga0154599, IMG submission 116028) | Sideroxydans sp. GWF2_59_14 | reverse complement strand
CCCCGCAGCTACAGGCAAAGCATGATCACCCCTCTACGCGTCAGAAAGATCGCACTTCTGGTGGTCCTGCTGTCCCTTGCCGCCAGCGGATTCTACTGGTGGCAGATAGAGAACGCAGGAAGCCAGCTGCGGTCGGAAACGGTTGCTCAGGCCGAATTGCGAGCCAAGCAACTGAATGGCGCAGTGGTCGATCAGATATCCATTCTGATCCGCTATGTCGATTTCGCCGCGCAGGAACTTGCGGAGAATTACGTTCCCGGAAAAGATGAAGCGTTCCTCGATCAGGCGCACAAGATCGAACAGCGTTTCCCGCCGCAGTCGTTGCTGCAGATCGCAGTGATCGACGCCAAAGGCTATCTGGCCAATTCCACTCTGGGTATGAAGGAACGCGTGTACCTCGCCGACCGGGAACACTTCAAGACGCATCTCGGTTCAGCCAAACCGCACTTGTTTGTCAGCGCGCCCGTGTTCGGGCGGGTCTCGAAACAATGGTCCATTCAATTCACACGGCCTATCTGGCGTAACGGCCGATTTTCAGGTGTGGTGGTGCTTTCCCTGGCGCCGTCTTACCTGCAAAAGACCCTGGCGGCCTTGGCGCTGGAATCCGACGATTCCATCGCCATCTTCCGTCAGAGCGGGGAATATCTGGCGCGCAATCTGCGCAATGAAGAAGTCCTCGGCAAGCATGTCGGGCCCAACCGGCCATTTCTTGGGCCGGATGCGGCCCCCAGCGGCCTGTTCTTAACGGAGGCCAACTTTGACAAGGTGGTGAGGATATTCCAGTGGCAAAGACTGAATGAAGCACCGATCATAGTCGTCCTCGGCATCAGTGAAGCGACCCTGCTCAAGCCGGTCGATGCGATCATCGCCCGGAACCGCTGGCAGGCCGCCGTCGCCACCGGCATCCTCTGGCTGTTCACGTTCGGTGTGATCATCCTGTTGCACCGACTGAGCGTGCAGCAAAGGATGCTCTTTGCCAGCGCCAGGCAGGTGCAGCATATGGCGTTCTACGATTCGCTAACCAACCTGCCGAACCGTCGCCTGCTCAATGATCGTCTGGGACAGACGATGGCGGCGCAGAAGCGCAATGCCTGGTATGCCGCGATGATCTTCATCGACCTGGACAATTTCAAGCAGCTCAACGACCTGCGCGGCCATGCGGTCGGGGACTTGCTGTTGAAGGAGGCGGCAAGGCGTCTGAAGTCCTGCGTGCGGACCGTGGATACGGTGTCGCGTTTCGGCGGCGACGAGTTCGTGCTGATGATCGGTGAACTGGGGACGGACAGAAACGGGGCGCAGGCCAAGGTCGCCGCCATCGCCGAAAAGATCCGCACAGAGCTGTCCAGGACCTACGAGCTGAAGATAGAGCATGAAGGGCAAGCGACAGTGACGGTAGCGCACCAGTGCACTGCCAGCATCGGCATCGCCTTGTTTGTCGGCAGCGAAGGCACGCCGGACGACATTCTCAATTGGGCCGATCAGGCGATGTATCAGGCCAAAGTGGCGGGGCGCAACACGATCCGCTTCTATGCTGACGGGGCGTCCTGAAGCCTCCGCGAATACTACTTCAACATCGCCTTCAGACGTGCCAGCTTGTCCATCCCTTGTTCCTTGCTGACGGCAGGCGCATTGCCCACCGTCACCACACCTGTGTAAACGATGTCCTCTTGCGGCAGTTCGGCGATGAAGCGACTGGGGTCGCAGCCGGCGTGTTCCTTGCCACGCTTGCGCCGGGTGCAATAGCTGATCTGCAGCGAGCGCTGCGCGCGGGTGATGCCGACGTACATCAGGCGGCGTTCCTCCTCGATCTGTTCCGGTGACTCGCTGCGTTCGTGCGGCAGAATGTTCTCTTCCACGCCGACCAGGAACACATGGCCGAACTCCAGACCTTTGGCGGCATGCAGGGTGGAGAGCGACACGGCATCGGTCTCTTGGTCGCGTGATTCAAGCAGATTGAGCAGGGCGATCAACTGCGACATGGCGATCATGGTCTTCTCGTCCGCCTCGGATTTCCTGTTCATCCAGCCGACGAAGTCCTGCACGTTCTTCCATTTTGTTTCGGCCTGGCGCGGGTCGAAACTGTCGAACAACCAGGCCTCGTAGTCGATGGCGCTCATCAGGTCGCCCATCACCTCGTTGCAGGGTTCTTTCTCGGCTCTGGCCTGCATGCGGTTGATGAAGTTGCAGAAGGTGATCACGTCCTCGTGTTGGCGCGCCTGCAGCAGCTCCGCCATCTCGGGTTCGAATGCCGCCTCGAACATGCTGATGTGGCGGGTAGCGGCGTGCCCAGCCAGTTTTTCCAGCGTGCTGTTGCCGATGCCGCGCTTGGGCGTGGTGATCGCGCGGATGAAGGCGGGGTCGTCGTCCGGGTTGGCGATCAGGCGCAGGTAGGCAGTGAGGTCCTTGATCTCGGCATTGTCGAAGAACGAGGTGCCGCCGCTGACGGTGTAAGGCACCTTGTGCGTGCGCAACTGTTCCTCGAACACACGCGACAGGTGGTTGCTGCGGTAGAGGATGGCGTAATCCGCAAAGCGCGTCTGGTGCTCGAACTTGTGCGCGAGCAGGCGCAACACCACCGATTCCGCTTCGTTCTCCTCGTCCTTGGCGGCGAACACGCGCACCGGGTCGCCGGGGCCGTGCTCGCTCCACAGGTTCTTCTCGAACAGTTTGGTGTTGTTCTTGATCAGATGGTTGGCGCTTTGCAGGATGCGCTGCGAGGAGCGGTAGTTCTGCTCCAGCTTGATCACGCGCAGAGTAGGGTAGTCCTTCTGCAGATTGCTCAGGTTGGCGGTGCTGGCGCCGCGCCAGGCGTAGATGGCCTGGTCGTCGTCGCCCACGGCGGTGATGGCGGCACGGTCGCCCGCGAGCAGCTTCATCATCTGGTACTGGCAATCGTTGGTGTCCTGGTATTCGTCGACCAGCAGGTAGCGGAAACGCTGCTGCCAGCGCTGCAGCGGTTCTTCCTGCGTCTTGAACAACTCCACCGGCAGGCGGATAAGGTCGTCGAAGTCCACCGCCTGATACGCGCGCAGCGTCTCCTGATAGCGGCCGTAGAGCAGGGCGAGGTGTTGCTGCTCCTCGTTCTCGGCCAGACTGCCTGCCTGCTCCGGCGTGAGGAAGGCCGCCTTCCAGTTCGACATCACGCTTTGCGCCGTGCGTATCTCCTGCTTGTCCGGGCTGCCCAGCAGTTCGCTGACGATCTTGCCGGTATCGGCGCTGTCGAAGATGGAGAACTGCTTCTTGTAGCCGAGCAGCGGCGCTTCCTCGCGCAGTATCTGCATACCCAGCGCGTGGAAGGTGCTGATGGTGAGCCCTTTGGCTTCGCGCCCGCCCAGCAGTTTGCCGATGCGCTCGCTCATCTCCCTGGCGGCCTTGTTGGTGAAGGTGATGGCGGCGATGTTGCGCGGCGAATAGCCGCACTCGTCGATGAGATAGGCCAGCTTGTGCGTGATGACGCGCGTCTTGCCGCTACCCGCACCGGCCAGGACCAGCAGGGGAGAACCAAGGTGCTTTACCGCTTCGCGCTGCGTGGGATTGAGTTTGCTTAACATCGTATTGGTGCCCGGAACCGGAATCGAACCGGTACGCCGCGTTAGCAGCGACGGATTTTAAGTCCGTTGTGTCTACCAATTTCACCACCCGGGCAGCGGTACAGTTTCAGGTAAATCGTAAGCGGCGAATTATACAGAGCGAGTGAGTCGCCATATCAAAACAAAAAAGTTATACCGATTTTCTTGACACGAAGTTCGATATCCATATAATGCGGACTTCGTTTTTTGCGGGAATAGCTCAGTTGGTAGAGCGATACCTTGCCAAGGTATAGGTCGCGAGTTCGAGTCTCGTTTCCCGCTCCAGATAATTTGGGAAAGCTTTCGGGCTTTCCCATAATTTTTGCTAGTATGCAATTTGCTTTAACGGTGCGATAGCAAAGCGGTTATGCCCCGGATTGCAAATCCGGTTAGCCCAGTTC
>Ga0154599_106_pt1 | contig 4042 bp, 3 predicted proteins | sample RifGroF2_FD_116028 | JGI IMG/M metagenome (GOLD analysis project Ga0154599, IMG submission 116028) | Sideroxydans sp. GWF2_59_14 | reverse complement strand
GGCGTTGGTTTTGTTGCAGGATATGGTCGGACGCATCAATGTCAACCGCGGGGTGCCCGCATGTTATGACACCACCACCCTCAGCCCTGCCTATCTGGGAACAAATGCTGCAGGCACAGGCATCATTGCAGCCCCTGCGTGCGCTATTGGAACCGCCGAACAGAACGCGCAGGCCGAGCAGGATATGGACGACTGGAGCAACCTGCTGGCCGGCGCTGCTGAAGCAGGCAATACCGGTGCCATGCTGGGTGGGCGTGGTTGCGTCGATTTTGACGCCGCTTCCAGTGTCGCTATGGTCAGCGTGGCATGGCAGGGGCTGGGAGACACAACAGCTCCTCCTGCCAGTTTGAGTTGCGGCACTGGGTTGTATGGAAGCGAAGCCAAGCGGCGTGTAGTCAGCCTGCCTGTGCGATTTGCTACTCTGGCGGCACCATGATGAACACCACCCGCAAACTTGGTAATTCTTTTCCACCTCGCCGACAAGCCGGTTTATCGCTGGTGGAACTGATGATCTCGCTCACCATCGGTCTCGTACTGTTGGCAGGAATCACAACGCTAATCGCACGGCAAAGCATCACACGCAGCGAACTGGAAAAATCCAGCCGGCAAATCGAAAACGGCCGCTATGCCTTGCAGATACTGCATGACGAAATCGAACATGCGGGGTTTTATGGTGAATATTCCCCCTCAGCTACCACTACCTATACGGTACCTGCTGATCCATGTGACACTGCGGTGGCCAATCTGGGTTGGAATTCCGCTACCCCGGCGATACCGGTGGCTACCCATGGCTATGCCGGGGGCGCCGCAGACCCAACTGCGACAAGCTGTTTGGACAATTACAAACCCAATACAGCGGTACTTGTCACCCGCCGGACGGCTACCGTCACGGTCGCTGCAGCCGCGGCCGATGGTGTTACTACTTACCTCCAGACATCCCGATGCAATACCGATACCATACCGTTTGTGCTGGGAACAGCTGGCTTCACCCTGAAACAAAAAGACTGCGCCACGCTGGCTCCACTGCGCCAATATATCGTGCGTATCTATTACATCAGCACCTGTAGTATTTGCGACACCGACACCCTTCCCACGCTGAAAGTGGTGGAGTTCATAAACAATGCCCAAACTACTATTCCCTTGGTGGAGGGCATCGAAAACATGCAATTTGATTACGGAATTGATACCACAGGCGACGGCTCTTCTGACGCCTACACCACAACCCCGGTTAATTGGGAGGACGTCATGGCGGTTCGTGTGAACCTGCTGGCGCGCAACAACGATCCTACTGGCGGCTACACCGATAGCAAATCCTACACCCTCGGTGAGTATGGAGCAGTAACACCAGGCGGAGCTTACAAGCGTCACGTTTACAGTCAACTGATTCGCGCCGTCAATCCAAGCGGGCGGAGGGAGTAGCCATGAGCACCAGAAACAGGCAACGCGGCGCAACTCTGGTGGTTGGCTTGGTTATGCTGGTAGTGTTGACCCTGCTGGTCTTGTCGGCCATGCGCTCCAGCAACATTAGCATGCGCATCGTCGGTAACATGCAGATGCAGGAAGAAACAGCGACGGCGGCCGTGCAAGCCACCGAGCAGGTCATCAGCACCAACTTCACCGCCAGCCCTGCTTCACAAGTCATCGCAGTGGATATCAATAACGACGGGACCACGGATTACACGGCCAACGTGCCGGCGCCAATCTGCACGGGCTCCCTGTCGCTTACCAATGTCAACCTTGACCCCACTAACCCCGCCGACAAAGACTGCATCAGCAGCGGCACTGCCCAAAATACCGGGCTGATGGTCTCGGGGGTGGCTGCGGCTACCACAGGACAGTCGTGGTGTTATTTGCAGCAATGGGAAGTTCAGGCGCAAGTGACCGATGACCGCACCGGGGCAGTCGCAAACAGCGTTCAGGGGGTATCCATGCGCGTTCCAGCCGGGACGGCCTGCCCCTGATTATCAACGTTAGCTTGGAGGATCCATCATGAATACGATTCGACTTATCCAGAGCTGCATGTTGGCCGCCTTGCTGGGACATTCCACCCTGGGCAACGCGGAAGACATCGACATTTACAGCGGTCTGGGCTCTTCCGTTAACACGCCGAACGTACTGCTCGTGCTGGACAACGCCGCCAATTTTTCCTCCAGCGCCGCCGGCGCGACCTGTATCATCGACGGCGTTGCTACGGCACTAAGCGGTACAGTGGGCGGCATCGAGCAGTGCGCCTTGTATAACGTGATTAGCGGCTTACCCGTCAATGCAGACGGTAGTGCGCGGATCAATATCGGCGTCATGCTATACAACGACAATGACATCCGCGATGTCAGCGGCAACCTTAAATGTGGCGCACCAAATGCCACGGGGGGTTGCCTGGCGCAACCACTGATTCCCATGGATGCCGCCAACAAACCGGGCATCATGGCATGGATAAAATCCTGGGTTACTACGGGAGGTGCGGTTACCGGTCAGGTCAAGGCATCGGGAGAGGCCACCGCCGCAGCCATGCAGGAAGCATGGGCTTACTACCGTGGCAGCACCGGGCTTTCCGGACGTTCCTATGCGGGCATCCAACCCGACGGCGGCTGCCAGAAGAATTTCGTGATTTTCATTGGGAATTCATTTAGCTCTTCCGGCACTCCTGGCGACACAGAAGCGGTTGCCAATGCCCTCAACAATGCTCCCGGCGTGACCGCTGCGCAGAAGTTGCTGCTCACCAACACCGTCACTTCATCGTGCGGCAGCTATACCTTCCCCACCTCCGCCCATGAAAACAAAGGCTTCTACGCCGACGAATGGGCGCGTTACATGAATCAGGCCGACCTTTACGGCACTCCGGCAGGCGTGCAAGGCATTACTACTTACACCGTCGGCATCCTGGGAGCAAGCTGCCAAGCCGAATATGCGGCAACCCTGAGCAACATGGCGCGCTATGGCGGCGGCAAATATTTCGCCACAACAGACTACAGCAGTCTGGTTGTTGCCATCCTGAAAATCCTCAATGAGGTGCAGGCCGTCAACAGCGTTTTCTCTTCCTCCAGCCTGCCGGTCAGCGTGAATGCCCAAGGCACCTACCTGAATCAGATTTACATGGGCATGTTCCGCCCCGACCCTGGTGCGCTGCCAAGATGGGCGGGAAACCTCAAGCAATATGCGTTCATCTTGGACCCCTCCAGCGGCACCCTGCAATTAGGTGACAGCATCGGCAATCCGGCGCTCGATTCCTCCGGCACCGGCTTCCTTTCACCCAACGCAATTAGTTACTGGTCTTGCGCAAGAACGGACAACCCCTACTACACCGGCACGTTGACTGCGGCACAACAGACGCTATTGACCGCCAACGGTCAAATTTGCGCCACCGATCCCGTAAGCGCCACTGATCCCACCAATGGCGGTTTCTGGATAAATTATTCAAGTATGACAAATTCCGCGGGTAAGGGATTCGACCTGCCGGACGGCGAACTGGTGGAGAAGGGCGGAGCAAGCCAACAACTACGCCTTGCCAATCTGGCCAATAACTATGCAACTTCTCCGGCCACACCGCGCAATCTCTACACCTATTGCCCAAGTGGATCCAGTTGCCAGGCTGCCCTGACGCATGCCGATAATGCCTTCGCCACTTCCAATGCCGCCATCACGGCGGCGATGTTTGGTGGCTCCAGCAGTGTGAACATCTCGACCCTCACCCGCTCCGGCACCACGGTCACGGTCACTACCACCGGCAACCATGGCTTTGCGTCGGGCGATTCCATCACTATCGCCAACGCTATCCCAAGCAATTACAACGGCACCTTTCCCATTACGGTTACGGATGCCACCCATTTCACCTACCCGGTCACCGAGTATCCGCCCACGCCGGCGGCAGGCAGTTATACGGCCAGCCTTCCCGGCCCGTCCAAATCCGTGACTCTCACGCGCAGCGGCAACACCGTGACGGCCACCTCGACCGCGCACGGCTTCACCTTTCCTGCTACCGTGACCATCAGCGGCGCCGACCAGACCGGTTACAACGGCAGCTTCGCGATTTTGGACACCGTTA
>Ga0154599_102_pt1 | contig 5591 bp, 6 predicted proteins | sample RifGroF2_FD_116028 | JGI IMG/M metagenome (GOLD analysis project Ga0154599, IMG submission 116028) | Sideroxydans sp. GWF2_59_14 | reverse complement strand
CCGGCAAGATCTACAACATCGGTAACCCGACCAACAACCACTCCATTCGCGATCTGGCCGACATGATGATGAAGCTGGCGAACGAGTACCCCGAGTACCGCGATTCCGCCAAGAAGGTGAAGATCGTCGAAACCACCTCCGACGCCTACTATGGCAAAGGCTATCAGGACGTGCAGAACCGTGTGCCCAAGATCACCAACACCTGCGAAGAACTGGGCTGGAAGCCGACCACCACCATGCCGGATACCCTGCGCAAGATATTCGACGCTTACCGCACGCAGATTGTCGAAGCACGCGGTCTGATCGACTAAAACAGGCTCCGGGATTCAGGGGCGTATGCTCCTGAATCCAATATCCTGCATCCTGAAATGAAACAGATCGCCCTCAAGATCGACGTCGATACCTACCGTGGTACCCGCGAAGGTGTGCCGCGTCTGGTCGAGACGCTGCAACGTCACCACGCCCAGGCGAGCTTCTATTTTTCCCTGGGGCCGGACCACACCGGCCGCGCCATCAAGCGCGTGTTCCGACCCGGCTTCATGAAAAAAGTGTCGCGCACCTCGGTGCTCGAACACTACGGCTTCAAGACGCTGATGTATGGAACCCTGCTGCCGGGGCCGGATATCGGGCGCAATTGTGCCGATATCATGCGCTCGGTGCGCGATGCGGGTTTCGAGGTCGGTATCCATTGCTACGACCATATCCGCTGGCAGGACCATGTGGCGGAGAAGGATGCGAAGTGGACGCAGCGCGAGATGCAGCGCGCGGTGGACCGTTTCACCGAGATCTTCGGTACGGCACCCAAAGCAAACGCCGCCGCAGGCTGGCAAACCAATCGCTATGCCTTGCGCATGACCCAGAGTCTCGGATTCGAATACAGCTCCGACACGCGCGGTACACAGCCGTTCATCCCGACCTGGGATGCCGAGATCATCGCCTGTCCGCAACTGCCGACCACCCTGCCGACGCTGGACGAACTCATCGGCCGCGACGGCATCACCGTCGAGAACGTCGCGCAGCATTTGCTGGAGATGACCGAAAAGCCCAGCGCGACTGGTCATGTTTACACTTTGCACGCCGAACTGGAAGGGCAGAAGTGGATGCCCATCTTCGAAGCATTGTTGAAGGGGTGGCGCGAGCAGGGTTACGATTTGGTTTCCATGCGCCAGTATCTGCAAGGTTTCAAACCGGCCGATCTGCCATTGCATGAGGTCAAAACCGGGTCGGTCGAAGGCCGAAGTGGTACATTGGCGGTGCAGGGCTAAAGCTTACTGCCGTTCTGCCGAAATATCCTTCGCGGACGCTTATTCGAGGGGGAAGGTATGCAACGACCGGAATTGAAGGGACTGGATCATTGGGTGGCATTCCTGACCCAAGCGGATATCCCCGTGCTGAAACAGACCGCCCGCGACCTCGCCGTGCTGCACGAGGACCAGAACAAGCTCAGTGCCCGTAGCGTCGCCAGCGTTATCGCGGTCGATCCGATGATGACAGTCAAACTTCTGCGTTACCTGCAACAGAACAAGCACCGCAGCCAGACCAGCGAAGTCGCCCTGGTCGAACAGGCGCTCATCATGATGGGCGTCGGAGCCTTCTACAACAAGATACCCGCCGCTCCAACTGTGCAGGACATGCTGACCGGGCAGATGGACGCACTCGTCCAGTTGCTGCACGTCATCCATCGTTCGCACCGCGCTTCCGAATATGCCTATGACTGGGCAGTACGCATGAGCGACCTGCACTATGAAGAAGTGCGCATTGCCGCCTTGCTACGCGACCTGGCCGAGATGCTGATGTGGTGTTTTGCGCCGCAGGAGATGCTTGGCATCCGTGTTATCCAGCAGCAGGACAAGACTTTGCGCAGCCGTGCCGTGCAGGAACAGGTGCTGGGGTTTGCCCTGATAGATCTGCAAAAGGCGTTGGTGCAAAAATGGGAGCTGCCGGAGTTGTTGTTGATGCTGATGGATGAAGCCAGCAGCACGAAACCGAAAGTGCGTAATGTTGCTTTGGCGGTCAATCTGGCGCGCCATTCCGCCAACGGCTGGGACGATGCAGCACTGCCGGACGACTACAAAGACATCGGTGCGTTATTGCGCATTCCGGCCGAACAGGTGATGTTGCTGCTCGGCGTCGAGGCCGGGAATATTTGCGATCTGAGCAAGCCTCACGGGTGAGTGCGCAACTCCGTCTCGATCAACTTCTTCACCTGTAGGCCGTAGTCTGCCGACAGGCAATCTACCCCGATATTTTCCGTGCTGCGCAACCAGGTGAGCTGGCGTTTCGCCAGCTGCCGCGTGGCGGCGATGCCTTTCTCCGATAGCCCGGCTGCGTCGATCTCGCCTTCCATGTCCTCCCACGCCTGCCGATAGCCGACGCAGCGCATCGAAGTCATCTCGCGGTGCAGCGGGTATTTTTTGCGCAAGCCGCGCAACTCATCCACCAATCCCTGCTTCAGCATTTGCTCGAAACGCACCGCGATGCGCTCGTGCAGCACGGCGCGGTCGGAGGGGATCAATGCGATGGGCAGGATGCGGTAGGGCAGCGGGTCCTGTTCCTGTTGTTTGATGTGCTCCGACATCGGCTGTCCGGTGAGCAGATAGATTTCCATCGCGCGCTGGATGCGCTGGGTGTCGGTGGAGTGCAGACGCGCGGCGGTCTCGGCGTCTACCTTGGCGAGTTCGGCATGCAGATGCTCGATGCCGTGTTGCGCGATCTCGGCATCCAGTTCCGCGCGCACCTCCGCATCCGCCTGCGGCAGCGGGCTCAGGCCTTCGCGTAGTGCCTTGAAGTACAGCATAGTGCCGCCGACCAGCAGCGGAATCTTGCCGCGCGCGGTGATGTCCGCCATCAGTCGCAACGCATCATGGCGAAAGGCGGCAGCGGAATATGCTTCGGTGGGACTAATGAGGTCAATGAGGTGATGCGGCGCGCGGGCGAGGGTGGCGGCATCCGGCTTGGCCGTGCCGATGTTCATATCGCGGAACACCAGCGCCGAATCCACGCTGATTAGCTCAACCGGCATGGTCTGCGCAAGTTCCACTGCCACGCCCGTCTTGCCGCTGGCGGTGGGGCCCATCAGGAAGATCGCGGGCGGGCGGGTACTCATCGCAGACAGCAGCGACTGACGGTCAACGAGCTTCCAGTTTGAGCCGACGCTGGCGGACACCTTCGGCGAGCATTTCCAGCACGCGCACAGTGTCGTCCCAGCCTATGCAGGCATCGGTGATAGAGACGCCCTTCTTCAGCGGCGTGCCGGGCACCAGGTCTTGACGGCCTTCATTGATATTGGATTCGATCATCACGCCGAAGATGCGCTCTTCGCCGCTCGCCAGTTGGGCGGCGCAATCCTGCGCCACTTCGACCTGGCGCTTGAATTCCTTGCGGCTGTTGGCATGCGAGAAATCGACCATCACACGCGCGGACAGACCGGCATTGGCCAGTTCCTTACCGGCAGCATCGACGGAAGCAGCATCGTAGTTGGGCTGCTTGCCACCGCGCAGGATGACGTGACAATCCTCGTTGCCGTTGGTGGAGAAGATCGCCGTATGGCCGGCCTTGGTAACCGACAGAAAATGGTGCGGGCTGGCGGCGGCCTTGATCGCATCCACCGCGATGCGCAAGTTGCCATCGGTGCCGTTCTTGAAACCGATGGGGCAGGAGATGCCCGATGCCAGTTCGCGGTGCACCTGCGATTCGGTGGTGCGCGCACCGATGGCCCCCCAGGAGATCAGGTCTGCCGTGTACTGCGGCGTGACCACATCCAGAAACTCGGTGGCACAGGGCAGTCCCTGTTCGTTGAGTTCCCACAGCAGCTTGCGCGCGCGGTGCAGGCCTTCGTTGATCTTGAAACTGCCGTCCAGATGCGGGTCGTTGATCAGCCCTTTCCAGCCCACTGTGGTGCGCGGTTTCTCGAAATAGACTCGCATCACGATCAGCAGGTCGGCATTGTGCCGCTTGGCCTCGACTTTCAGCTTTGCGGCATATTCCATCGCCGAGTCTGCATCGTGGATAGAACACGGCCCGATCACCACCAGCAATCGGTCGTCCGCGCCATGCAGGATGCGATGGATCGCGGTGCGCGCGGTAAAAGTGGTCTCGGCAGCCGCATCGCTGACCGGGAATTCGCGCAGAAGATGGCTGGGGGGGGAGAGTTCTTTGATTTCTTTGATGCGGACGTCGTCGACGATGTGTTTCATGATGATGGATCGGATCTGTAAATTGTTGAGTGGAAAACTGGGCCAAATGGAAACCGGCAAGTTGCGTATTGTGCCTGTTCTGACGGGGTGAGGGCCAGTGATTTTGCCGTTTGAACATCGTCTTTCGCTGTTTGCGGCTGAATGGCCGCCGATTGGCTTCAAACCGGCAGCTCAGGATAATTCCATATCCCGCATCTCATGCACCAGCAACACTGCCACCACACTGATAGTGGCAACTATTTTCCGCGCATAAACATCGCATCCAATTCCGCCAGCGTCACCTGGAACCAGGTCGGTCGCCCATGGTTGCATTGGTCAGCGCGTTCGGTCTGTTCCATCTCGCGAAGGATGGCGTTCATCTCGGGGATGCTGAGTTGCTGGTTGGCGCGCACGGCGGAATGGCAGGCGAGGGTGGCGAGCAGTTCGTTGCGGCGTTCGGTGAGGGCGCGGCTGGCGCCGAAGTCGCGCAGTTCGTGCAGCACTTCGCGCGCGGCGGTTTCGGCGTGCGACTGCTTGAGCATGGCAGGCATGGCGCGTACCGCCAACGTGTTGGTGGAGATGGGGGCGATATCGAAGCCCAGTTGTTTTAGCGCTTCCTGTTCTTCTTCGGCGGTGGCGATGTCGAGCGCTTCGGCGGCGAAGGTGACGGGGATGAGCAGCGGCTGGGTCGGCATCTGCTGCGCGTCGAAGGCGTTCTTCAATCGTTCATAGACGATGCGCTCGTGAGCGGCGTGCATGTCCACCACGATCAAGCCTTGCTGGTTCTGGGCGAGGATGTAGATGCCTGAGAGTTGGCCCAACGCAAAGCCCAGCGGGTGGGCATCCTGTTGAGGTGCGGCGGCCTCCTGTTCGCGTACGACGGCGGATTCTTCCCACAGTTTGTAGGCAGCTTGGGGTTGGGCAGCAGTGAACGGGATGTTTTGTTGGGTACTCGTGTAGGAGCTAGTTTGCTGGCGAATGCCATTCGCGGCTGTGACTGCTGCTTCAGGAGTTGTGCCGGATTGAGCTTCTGCCATTGTCGTGCTCAGCGCATCCTGCAAGGCATGGAACACGAACTGGTGGATGCCCTGGCTTTCGCGGAAGCGGACTTCACTTTTCGCAGGGTGCACATTGACGTCCACCTGTTCCGGCGGCATGTCGAGGAACAGGACAAAAGCGGGATGCCGCTGGTGGTGCAGGATGTCTTGGTAGGCCTGGCGCACGGCGTGCATCAGCACCTTGTCGCGTACGAAGCGGCCGTTGACGAAAAAGTATTGTTCGTCGCGTGTGGAGCGCGAATAGGCGGGCAGGGCGGCGATGCCGTAGAGGTGCAATGCACCGATCTGGCGCTCGGCGATGACGGCGTGTTGGCCGAATTCGGAGCCGAGGATGGCGGTGATGCGCTGCGGCAGGTCG
>Ga0154599_102_pt2 | contig 6471 bp, 5 predicted proteins | sample RifGroF2_FD_116028 | JGI IMG/M metagenome (GOLD analysis project Ga0154599, IMG submission 116028) | Sideroxydans sp. GWF2_59_14 | reverse complement strand
CTACGAACACTACACACGCTTCACTTCCAAAGTGCACGGGCGCTATCAGCCCTGGTATTACTTCGTACCGGTGTTGGCGCTAGGCATGCTGCCCTGGCTGTTCGTGATGTTCGACGCGCTGCTGCGCAGCTGGAAGAACACGACACAGCAGGTGCGTGAGTTCAGCCCGGAGCGTTTCCTGCTGGTGTGGGCGGTGTTTATCTATTTCTTCTTCTCCATCTCCGGTTCCAAGCTGCCGTCGTACCTATTGCCGATGTTCCCTGCTTTGGCTTTGCTGATGGGCAAGCAGATCGCCGAGATGGAATCGCGACGACTGTTCTGGCTGATCCTGCCGGTGTTGTTTATTGCGGCTATCCTGCTCGGTCTGGCACCGTTTACCGCCAAAACTGCCGATACGCCGCTGCAGCTGGAGTTGTATAGCGCATACGCCATCTGGCTGACAGTCGCAGCGGCAGTGTGGGTCACCGGTATTGTTGCGGGGCTATGGCTGTTGCGCCGCGAGAACAAGATAGCAGCGGTAATCGTGCTGGCTTTCTCATCACTGATTGCGGCGCAGATCGGCACGTCCGGGCATAACACCGCGGCGCGCGACCGTTCTGCTTACCATGTGGCCGAAGCCATCATGCCGTATGTGAAACCGGACATCCCGTTCTATTCCGTCATGTATTACGAGCAAACGCTGCCGTTCTACATCAAGCGTACTTTCACGCTGGTGCAGTATCAGGATGAGATGGATTTCGGCATCCAGCAGGAACCGGAGAAATGGATTCCGGATCTGGCTGGCTTTGCCGAGCGCTGGAACAAGGACAAGGAAGCGCTGGCCATCGTGCAGATGCACCGTTACCCTGAAGTGGAAGCCCTGCATCTGCCGATGCAGGAGATATTCCGCGACGAACATTTTGTGGTGGTGAAGAAACCATGAATCTGGTCAGCTTTAGTTTGATCTTCGCGGGCGTGATGCTCAATGCCGCCGCGCAGATATTGATGAAGGCGGGCACCAATACCGTCGGCCATTTCGAGTTCAGCGCGGCGAACGTGCTGCCCATCGGCTGGAAACTGGCGACAGAGTGGCACATCGTCACCGCGCTGTTCTGCTACGGCATCAGCGTGGTGGTGTGGATCCTCGCGCTGTCGCGTGTGCCGGTCAGCATCGCCTTCCCCATGCTGTCGATGGCCTATGTGGTCAATGCCATCGCGGCGTATTACCTGCTGGGTGAACCGTTCAGCGCCACCAAACTGGCCGGCATGGGTGTCATCATCGTCGGCGTCATCATCATTTCGAGAGCTTGAGCATGTCTGAATTCCTTCCGTTCACCAAACCCTACATCGACGAAGCTGCCATCGCTGCCGTCGGCGATGTGCTGCGCTCCGGCTGGATAACCAGCGGCCCCAAGGTGCAGGAATTCGAAAAACAGCTCTCGGCCTATTTCGGCGGGCGTCCGGTGCGCACCTTCAACTCCGGCACTTGCACCATGGAGATCGCCCTGCGCATCGCGGGTATAGGCGCGGGAGATGAAGTCATCACGACGCCCATCTCCTGGGTGGCGACATCCAATGTCATCCTCGAAGTCGGCGCGACGCCGGTGTTCGCGGATATCGACCCGGTCACCCGCAACATCGACCTGGACAAGGTCGAGGCTGCGATCACGCCGAAGACCCGCGCCATCATTCCGGTAGATCTGTCCGGCCTGCCGGTGGACCGCGACAGGCTGTACGCCATCGCCGCCAAACACAAGCTGCGTGTGGTGGAAGATGCCGCGCAGGCCATCGGTTCGCTGTGGAACGGCAAGCGCATCGGCAGCTTCGGTGATTTCGTCTCGTTCAGCTTTCAGGCCAACAAGAACCTCACCACTACCGAAGGTGGCTGTCTGGTACTGAACAACGAAGACGAAGCGTGCCTGGCGGAAAAGTATCGCCTACAGGGCGTCACGCGCAGCGGCTTCGATGGCATGGATGTGGACGTGCTGGGCGGCAAATACAACATGACCGACGTGGCTGCCGCCATTGGTCTGAACCAGTTGCCGCAACTGGACGCCATCACCGCACGCCGTCATGCGCTGGCCAAACATTACTTCGCCACCTTTGGTACGGATTTTGAGAAGCAGACGGGTGCGCAGCTGCCGCTCCCCAATTTCGAGAATACCAACTGGCACATGTTCCAGCTCGTCCTGCCCCAAGGCGTGGTGCGCGCCGAGTTCATGGAAAAGATGAAAGCGCGCAACATCGGCTGCGGCGTGCATTACCCGCCCATCCACCTATTCCAGATGTACCGCGCGCGCGGTTTCAGGGAAGGCATATTCCCCGTCGCCGAAAGCGTAGGGCGGCACATCGTCAGCCTGCCCATGTTTCCCAGGATGGGCGATGCTGACGTTGGTCGAGTGGTGAATGCTGTACGCGAAGTGCTGGCTGGCTAGCGGGGTTGAGCGCTAACAACCGCGCTCAATGCTTGGTTGCCTGCATCGATTCCCTGCATTCCTGATAGTCATCAGAGTTGATATTCTCCTTGCCGCTCTCGGCAATGACCTCCAGCGTTTCCAGTACCTGGAAACTGGCTTTTTCCATCTCCGCGATGGCTTCGAGTCCCTGTTTATAGCGGCCCTCGTGGTAATGGGAGACAGCTTCGACGCCAAGGCGATGGAAGCGTTGATGCGGTTCTTCCATTTCGCGGAAGCCGTTCAGTTTGGAAAAACAGTGATTCCCCTCTCCCTCGTAATACCATTTGCCCAGTCGGCAGCCTTTGTGGCTGGCGAACTCGTCCGGATGTTTGGTTGAGGTGCCCAGGAACACTTTGTAGATCTCGAACTTGAACACCAGATGGTCCATTTTGGCGACTTCGATGAAGGAGCGCAGGGCGGTGGTGCCAATGGCATTCTTCATTTCCACGGTGACCTGCATCAGTTCCTTCATGCTGCCGACCGCCTGCTGCCCGTCTTTATGGAATCCTTCAGCCTGTTGCGGGCTGACTTCCACCAGCGCTTTGACTGCCGAGGTCTCTTTCTGGATCGCACTGACCAGTTGGCCGATCTCGCTGGTGGCGGTCGAGGTTCGCTCGGCCAGTTTGCGCACTTCGTCGGCGACGACGGCGAAACCGCGGCCCTGTTCGCCCGCGCGCGCGGCCTCGATGGCGGCATTCAGCGCCAGCAGATTGGTCTGGTCGGCGATCTCCTTGATCAGCTTGACGATGCCGCCAATCTGGCTGGTGCGCTCGTTGAGGTGATCGACGCTGGCTGCGGTCTCCACGGTCTTTTCCGACATCTTTTGCAGATTGCTGGCGATGCGCTCGACGGCGACCAGGTTCATGCTCAACGCACCCGTGGTCTGGCCGATATGTTCGTTCTCCTGTTTCATGGTATGTGCCAGCGTGGCCAGCGTGGACTGGACCTCCTTGGCGGATTCGCAGTACGAATTCATGTGCTGGAACAGTCCTTCGTGCATGACGATCAACTCGGTGCTGTTGTTGAACTTGGCCGTGACTGAATCATGTTGCTGCTGCAGGTTGATGACGTTGTTTTTCCGCTCGTCCAGCAATTGTTCGAAATCGCGCAGTTTTTCCTTCAGCGTCGCCACTTCTTGCTTGTAACCGTTGTTGAACATTTTGGGCTCCCTCATTGGTTTTTATTACAGCCTATCCATGCTTTCGGCCGCATCGGTTTTGAATGAACAAACCATTCGTCCATGCGGACATGGAAGGTATCGACAATGCCCATGAACAATCAATATGCCAAAAGGCCTAGATAAATATATAGATAGCCACCCCATTCGGGCTAGACCTTGTGTCATGTCCCCAACACAGCGGATTTCGCTAACCCCATGCTCTGCGGTAGAATGCCGCCCCTATGAGCACACCCCAACTTTCCGTCGTCATTCCCGTCTATAACGAAGAGCAGGGCTTGCAGGCTTTGTTCGATCGCCTGTATCCCGCGTTGGACAAGCTCGGCATCGGCTACGAAGTCGTGTTCGTCAACGATGGCAGCCGCGACCGTTCCGCCGCAATCCTGCGCGAGCAGTTCCAGAAACGCCCCGACGTGACCCGGGTGGTGCTGTTCAACGGCAATTTCGGCCAGCACATGGCCATCATGGCCGGCTTCGAACAATGCCGCGGCCAGCGCATCGTGACGCTGGATGCCGATTTGCAGAACCCGCCCGAAGACACCGGTCTGCTGCTGGCCAAGATGGACGAGGGCCACGACTATGTTGGTTCAATCCGTCGCCAGCGCAACGACAGTTGGTGGCGCCATGTCGCCTCGCGCGCCATGAACGGCCTACGCGAGAAGATCACCCGCATCAAGATGACCGATCAGGGCTGCATGTTCCGCGCCTACGACCGCAACATCATCGACGCCATCAACAGTTGCAAGGAAGTCAGCACCTTCATCCCGGCCCTGGCCTACAGCTTCGCGCGCAACCCGGCCGAGGTGGTGGTGGGGCACGAGGAGCGCGCGGTCGGCGAATCGAAGTATTCGATGTACAGTCTGATCCGACTTAATTTCGATTTGATGACAGGTTTTTCGCTGGTGCCCTTGCAGATGTTCTCCATGCTGGGCATGCTGATCTCGCTGGGTTCCGGTCTGTTCTTTATCTTCCTGGTGGTGCGCCGCCTGATCATCGGCCCGGAAGCCGAGGGGCTGTTCACCCTGTTTGCGCTGATGTTCTTCATGATCGGCATCGCGCTGTTCGGTATCGGCCTGCTGGGCGAATACATCGGCCGCATCTACCAGCAGGTACGCCATCGCCCGCGTTATCTGATCGAGGCGGTGCTTGAGCAGCAGGAGGATGAAAAACCCAAACGTGCTCGCAAGCCCAAGGCCGCGACAGAACCAGCAACCGATCTGTTCGCGGACGGTGACGAATGAGCCGAGCCGTCGTTTTTGCGTATCACAATGTTGGCGTCCGCTGCCTGAATGTGCTGCTGGCGCACGGCGTGGATGTGGCGCTGGTGGTGACCCACCGCGACAACCCGAAAGAGACCATCTGGTTCGAGAGCGTGCGGAATCTGGCCGAGTTGCATGGCATCCCGACCATCACGCCGGATAACCCGAACGTGCCGGAAGTGGAAGCGCAGATTCGTGCTTTACAGCCGGACTTCTTCTTCTCGTTCTACTACCGCGAGATGCTGAAAGCGCCGCTGCTGGCCATTCCCAAGCGCGGGGCGCTTAACATGCACGGCTCGCTGCTGCCCAAATATCGCGGGCGTGTGCCGGTGAATTGGGCGATAATTCGCGCCGAAACGGAAACCGGTGCGACGCTGCACTACATGACCGAGAAGCCAGACAACGGCGACATCGTGGCGCAGCAGGCCGTCCCCATCCTGCCCAACGACACGGCGCATGAGGTGTTCCTGAAAGTTACCGTGGCGGCGGAGATGGCGTTGAACGCCGTGTTGCCAGCCTTGTTGGCGGGAACGTCCAAGGCCGAAAAACAGGACCTGAGCAAGGGCGGCTATTTCGGCGGACGCAAGGCAGAAGACGGCATCATCAATTGGTCACAGTCGGCGTTGGAGATACACAACCTGGTGCGCGCGGTAGCGCCGCCTTATCCGGGCGCGATGACGCAGGTGATGGGCAAGCCCATGCGCATCTTGCAAACGTTGGTGAGCAAGGAGAAAGGCGCGGGACAAGCGGCCTTTTTTGTGAGAGACGGCAAGGCTTGGGCGGATTGCGGTAGCGGTGTGCTGCACATCGTGCGCTTCGAGCTGGATGGTGTAGAGACAAGTGCTGCGGAGTTTGCAGCGAAGCATGGCACTGGAAGATTTGAATTTAATCGTTGAGGAAATAAAAATGAAGAAAGTACTGATCCTGGGTGTGAACGGCTTCATTGGCCACCATCTGTCCAACCGCATTCTGGCCACCACAGACTGGGAAGTCTATGGCATGGACATGAGCACCGACCGTATCACCGACCTGATCGGCCAGCCGCGCTTCCACTTTTTCGAAGGCGACATCACCATCAACAAGGAATGGGTCGAGTACCACGTCAAGAAATGCGACGTGATCCTGCCGCTGGTCGCCATCGCCACCCCGGCCACTTACGTGAAACAGCCGCTGCGCGTGTTCGAACTGGACTTCGAAGCCAACCTGCCCATCGTGCGCGCCTGCGTGAAGTACAACAAGCACCTGGTGTTCCCCTCGACTTCCGAAGTCTACGGCATGTGCCACGACGAAGAGTTCGACCCGGAGAATTCCGAACTGATCTGCGGCCCGATCAACAAGCCGCGCTGGATCTACTCCAACTCCAAGCAACTCATGGATCGCGTGATCTGGGGTTACGGCATGCAGGACAACCTGAACTTCACCCTGTTCCGTCCGTTCAACTGGATCGGCGCCGGTCTGGATTCGATCAATACCCCGAAGGAAGGCAGCTCGCGCGTGGTGACCCAGTTCCTCGGCCACATCATCCGCGGCAACAACATCAGCCTGGTCGACGGCGGCCACCAGAAACGCGCCTTCACCTACATCGACGACGGTATCGACG
>Ga0154599_105_pt2 | contig 10045 bp, 6 predicted proteins | sample RifGroF2_FD_116028 | JGI IMG/M metagenome (GOLD analysis project Ga0154599, IMG submission 116028) | Sideroxydans sp. GWF2_59_14 | reverse complement strand
GGCAGCCTGGGCGCTGGCCGTAGCGAACATGAGCACGATGAAAAATATCAATGTTTTCATGGTTATTCTCCTGTCGTGAATGGAAGGTTCAGTATAGATATTCAAACTGAAATGACAAGGGACGCCGAAGCGTCCCTTGTTTGTTGCGATCCGGCGAATATCACTCGGCGGCGCGCGATGCCTTCTTGCGGTCGAACTCTTTCAGGTGACGCTTGCGGATACGGATGGACTTCGGCGTCAGTTCCACCAGTTCGTCGTCGTCGATGAATTCAACAGCCGATTCCAAAGTCATCTTCAGCGCAGTCGTCAAACGCACCGCTTCGTCGGTACCGGAAGCGCGCACGTTGGTGAGCTTCTTGCCCTTGATCGGGTTGACGACCAGGTCGTTGTCGCGCGAGTGGATGCCGATGATCATGCCTTCATACAGCTTGTCGCCGGGCACCACGAACATGCGTCCGCGATCTTCCAGGTTCCACAGCGCATAGGCCACGGCTTCGCCGTCTTCAGCCGAGATCAGCACGCCATTGTGGCGGCCGGGCAAGTCGGGTTTGACAGGACCGTAGTCGTCGAACACGTGGCTGATAAGGCCGGTGCCGCGCGTCATGGTCATGAAGTCGGACTGGAAGCCGATCAAACCGCGTGCGGGAATGTGGTATTCCAGACGGGTACGGCCCTGGCCGTCGGATTCCATATTGGTCAGTTCGCCGCGACGGCGGCCGATCTCTTCCATGATCGCGCCCTGGTTCTCGTCTTCCAGGTCGATACTCAGATTCTCGTACGGCTCGCATTTCTCGCCGTTGATCTCTTTGTAAACCACGCGCGGTTTGCCCACGGCCATCTCGAAACCCTCACGACGCATGGTTTCCAGCAGGATGGTCAGGTGCAATTCACCGCGGCCGGAGACGCGGAACACGTCGGCGTCCTGGGTATCTTCAACCTTCAGTGCGACGTTGGTCAGCAATTCCTTGTTGAGGCGGTCGCGGATCTGGCGGCTGGAAACGAACTTGCCTTCGGTACCTGCCAGCGGCGAGCTGTTCACCATGAAGTCCATGGTCAGCGTCGGCTCGTCCACCATCAGCATGGGCAGACCGACCGGTTGATCCCTGTCGCAAATGGTGACGCCGATACCGATCTCGTCCAGACCGGAGATGATGATGATGTCGCCTGCTTCGGCGCTTTCAACAGGAATACGCTCCAGGCCCTGGAAACCCAGCACCTGATTGATGCGGCCGGAGCTGACCTGGTCGCCATGGTTCATCACCACCACGTTCTGGCCGGGCTTGATACGGCCGTTCAAAACGCGGCCGATGCCGAGGCGTCCGGTAAATGTAGAGTAGTCCAGCGCGGCCAGTTGCAATTGCAGCGGTGCATCGGGATCGCCCGGAGGAGTCGGAACATGCTTCAACACTGTGTCGAACAGCGGTTTCATGTCGGCAGCCGATCCGCCATTGGACGGCGCATCTTTCAGGTCCATGCAGGCCCAGCCGTTCAGACCGGAAGCATAGATCACAGGGAAATCGAGTTGTTCGTCGGTCGCGCCGAGCTTGTCGAACAGATCGAAAGTCTGGTCCAGCACCCAACCCGGACGCGAACCGGGGCGGTCGACCTTGTTGATCACGACGATGGGCTTCAGGCCCAGCGCCAGCGCTTTCTTGGTCACGAAGCGCGTTTGCGGCATCGGGCCTTCAACGGCATCCACCAGCAGCAGCACGCCGTTCACCATGCCCAGCACGCGTTCCACCTCGCCGCCGAAGTCGGCGTGTCCCGGTGTGTCGACGATATTGATGTGGGTACCTTCGTATTCGATGGCGGTGTTCTTGGCCAGAATGGTGATGCCGCGCTCTTTTTCCAGATCGTTGTTGTCCATCACGCGGATCTCCAACTTCTGGTTGGCGCGGAAGGTGCCGGACTGGCGCAGGAGTTGGTCAACCAGGGTGGTTTTGCCGTGGTCAACGTGGGCGATGATGGCGATGTTGCGGAGAGCGCGGGACATGATGTACTACCTGTGCTGGATTCAAAGGGGGCGCATTCTAACACAGAGCTTTCAGACAGTTATGACATCTATATGTCGGTGAAATGCGCCCGATTCGGCCCGCCCGAACATGCGGGGCAGGAACACCGACTGGTCAGTAAGCGCTCAATCCCTGGCCGTAGAACGGCGGTCTGCGCCGGTTCAGCCACTCCAGCATGATGAGTTCGTCATCGGTGTGGTTGGCGACCTTGGCATCCGCCATGGACGGCATGCCCTTGTCGTGATGGATATAGACAGGGTGATCGTGGTGCCGGGTCTCGATACGCTCCATCCGGCCCGGCTCCGCCATCGGTTCGATCTCGGCAGTGCCGTAGCAGAGGCAGAAGTACACTTTTTTCGGCTCGGCCTCGATGTAGCATGCGGTGCCGCGGATACCGATGACGGCGGTCGGCACCACCAGACGCTTCTCGCCGGGCTCGAACACCGACAGTATCTTGCCGCTGACGACACGGAAGAACTCCTTCGCCGCCTCCTTGCCGAAATGCACCACGCTGTTGCTGCGCTGCAGGAAGGCGTTGCGGTCGATGACATAGATGGCCTCGCTGCCCGCACCGGTGGTGACCTTGTCGCCCGGCAGCACGGGTTGCCCCTCGCGGGCCGGTCTGCCATTGATGCGGACATCGCCCTTGATCTTGTGCATGCCCTGCACGGAGGGATAGTTCCCGGCGGCGAGCGCATCGCGGATCAAGCCGGGGATACCAGCGCCGGACAACAGTCCCAGTACCGATAATTGTTGCAACAGGCGGCGGCGTGATCTGTTCATGGCGACTCCCTTTCAATTATGTCTCGGCGAAATGCACCCGGTTGCGGCCGGCCGATTTGGCCTGATACATGGCGGCATCGGCCAGTTTGAGCAGGTCCTCCTGGGTGACGCCGTGGTTATTGAATACCACCACGCCGATGCTGGCGGTGCAGCGGTGTTCGACGAGCTGCGGCTCATGGCTACCCTCCCGCACCACTTTCAGGCGATAGGGTTCGCCGATGATCTGGCGGATCTTTTCCGCGATCATCCGGGTCTGCTTCAGCGATTTCGCCTTGTCGGTATCCAGCTCGCTCAGCATCACCACGAACTCGTCGCCGCCGAAACGCGCCACGGTATCCACCTCGCGCAAGCAGCCGGTGATGCGCCGTGCCACCTCGATCAGCAGCAGGTCGCCAACATCGTGGCCGTGCTCGTCGTTGAGCGGTTTGAAATTATCCAGGTCCATGAACATCAGCGCGGCATAACGGTTGCTGCGCTTGCAGGCGGAGATGACCAGGTTGAAACGGTCCAGCAGCAGGCGGCGGTTCGGCAACTGCGTCAGCGTGTCGTAGAAGGCCAGATTGCGGATCTGTTCCTCGGCTTTCTTGCGCTCGCTGATATCGCGCGAGACGCCCAGCAGGATCAACTCGTCATGCTCGTTGCGGGCGAAGTGGGTTGTGACCTCGGTCCACAGGGTGGAACCGTCGCGGCACACTTGCTCGACTTCATTGGTGTAGACATGGCTGCCGTCGAGTCCGCTCAAGAACAACTTGCTGCGCTCTTCTATCCACCCCTGGATGTCGGCATAGGATTTGGAGGTCATGGTGTGCTCCATCGGCTGCTCCATGATCTCGTCGACACTGTAGCCCAGCATCTTCTTCACCGAGGGACTCATATATTCCCAGCGGTTCGTCCTCAGGTTCACGATCCAGATCACATCGGAGATGTTGTCGGCGAGGAAACGGTATTTGGCCTCGCTTTCGCTGATCACTTTCTTCTGCTGTTCGATCGCGTTCAGCATGCGGTCCAGATGCCGCGCCAGCACGCCGATCTCGTCCGCACGGCCGACATCGGCCCGGCGTTTGCCCCAGCCGCGCTCGACGGCGGAAGCGACCTGCATCAGGTGGTCCAGCCCGCCGGTCAGGCGGCGTGCCAGCAACAGCGCCACCAGAGAAACCACCAGCACGGTGAACAGCACGAACTGGAACCATACCCGCGTCAGTGCCGACAGGTTGGCATGGACGGTGACCCGCGTCATTTCCACCCGCGACCAGCCGAGCTGGCGCCCCTCCGACATGACCGGATGGGCGACGACGTAGATATTCTTGTCATTCAGCAACACGAGCTGCTCCATGGAAGTCGACTCCAGCATGCGGCGGCTCACCTCGTCGGTAACGAAGAAGCCGACCTCGTCGGGATTGGTCGACGCCAGCACCTCGCCGTGCCGATCGAGAAAAAATGCACGCTGCAGGTCTGGCGTCCTGACCACACCCTGCACCACTTCCTGCAGTCCGACCAGGTCGTTCGCCAATGCCCAGGAGGTACCGCTGATGGAAAGCGTGTGCGCCAGTTCGGATGCGCGCTCGTTGGAGAAACGGTACAGCGCCTCGCGCTGATGCTTGAGCACCAGATAACCGAAACCCAGCATCAGTCCCAGCGATGCCAGTGCGAAGCCGATGATCAGCTGCCTGCGTATCGAACTGCGCCAGAATGCGCTGATGGTGTCGGCCAATCTCATCGTTTAATACTCGACATGGCGCACGGTCTCGGAAAAGACTTTCAGGTACTGCTCCACCGGCTTGTAGGTCTGGCTGGTCGCATACTCGAAACGCGAGACGCCGATCTTTTTCAGCATCGCCTTGCCTTCCGGCGTGGCACTCAAACCGACCAGCACCTTGCTGACCTTCTCCGCCAGAATGGGCTGGACATCGTTGCGCACCACCCAGCCGTTGTTGGGCAGCGTGTCGGTACGCCATTTCACTTCGAGCTGCGCCGCTTGCCGGGGTTGCTCCTTCTGAAAGATGTTCCATGGCACCGTCCAGGTCGCACCCGCCGCCACATGGCCGCGCAGCACGTTCATGATGGAAGATTCCTGCGAGCCGACATACACGTTCACGATGTCGCGGTTCACATCGAGGCCGTGGGTATGCAGATAGTATTGCGGCATCATGGTGGCCGCCAGCGCGGTGAGCGCGGGATAGGATACTTTCTTGCCCTTGAGATCACTCACCTGGCGGATACCGCTGTCCCTGCGCACCAGGATGATGCCGCGGAACAGGTCGTCGTCGCCCATCTTGGCGAAGACATGGTAGCCGTGCTTGAGCGAACGCACGGTCTCGTAGGAGTTGGGCATGGCAAAGTCGAAACGGCGGCCAAACAGCTTCTTTTCGAACTCCTCGTAGTTGCGCGACGCTTCCAGACGGAAATGCGCCTGCGGAATGGCGGCGTTCAAGCGGTCCACGACGGGACCGTACACTTCGATCAGACGTTTGGGATTGTGCAGCGGGTGGATGCCGATGACATATTCCTCGGGATCGCCCACGCCGCGCGTGGAAAAAACGGGCTGATAGGACTCTTCCTGCTTGCCGCAACCGGCGACCAGCAGTACGACCAGCGCCCAGACGCGCCATCCCGTGCGTTTCTCCCTAAATATCAAGCTACCGCCTTCACTGTATTGTATTTATGGGTGAAATATACGCTCTATCCGCCCCACCGCCTATGTCTGCAGGCGCACATAACATATCGCTGGCTTTTATTCCTTTGCTGAGTATAATGCGCGCCTTGCCGCTCCTGGAGCGGTATTGAGTTCATCGTTTTCTGACCCTCTGGCATCTCTTTATTCTGGATGCGCCAAGCTTCACCGGTTAGCGACGATGTTTTGTTTGCGCCGGTAGAGGTATTTGTATCTCCCCCTACTGAATTTCATTGTGTGGCCTTGAGGCCGCGCATGCGCTGTATCTAAAAAAATTAAAGGAACCATTGTGTCTGATAAAACTATTACGACTGCTGCACCCGCGCCTACTGAAAACGTAGTCACTTTTGCCACGCTGGGTCTGGATCCGGCCATTCTGAAAGCTGTTCAGGATGCCGGTTACACCGTGCCCTCCCCGATTCAGGCGCAAGCCATCCCCGAAGCACTGGCCGGACATGACCTGATGGCCTCCGCCCAGACCGGCACCGGCAAGACTGCCGCGTTCATCCTGCCCGCTCTGCAAAAGCTGTCCGTCGAAGCTGCCGTGCGCGGCAAAGGTCCGCGCATCCTGGTGCTGACCCCGACCCGCGAACTGGCACAGCAAGTGTCCGATGCCGCCAACAAGTACGGCAAGAACATGCGCGTCAAGGTGGTGAGCATCCTGGGCGGCATGCCCTACCCGCTGCAGAACAAACTGTTGTCCGGTTTCGTGGACATCCTGGTGGCGACACCGGGTCGTCTTATCGACCACATCGAACGCGGCCGCATCGACTTCTCGCGTCTGGAGATGCTGGTACTGGACGAAGCCGACCGCATGCTGGACATGGGCTTCATCGACGACGTGGAGCGCATCGCCGCTGCCACACCGGCTACCCGCCAGACCCTGCTGTTCTCCGCCACGCTGGAAGGCGCGATCGGCAACCTGGCCATGCGCCTGCTGAAGAGCCCGAAACGCATCAGCGTCACATCGTCTCAAGCGCGCCACGAGAACATCGAACAACGTCTGATGTATGTGGACGATATGGCTCACAAGAATCGCCTGCTCGACCACCTGCTGCGCGATGTCGATCTGAACCAGGCACTGGTCTTCACCGCCACCAAGCGCGATGCCGACATGCTGGCGGACGAACTCTCCGCCGCCGGCCATGCCGCCGCCGCCCTGCACGGCGACATGAACCAGCGTGAGCGCAACCGCACTCTGCTCAACCTGCGCAAAGGCAATGTGCGCGTGCTGGTCGCCACCGACGTCGCCGCGCGCGGCATCGACGTGGCGGGCATCACCCACGTCATCAACTTCGACCTGCCCAAGTTCGCCGAAGACTACGTGCACCGCATCGGCCGTACCGGCCGTGCCGGCGCCTCCGGTATCGCTGTCTCGTTCGCATCCAACCGCGATGCGATGAACCTGAAGAAGATCGAGCGCTTTACCGGCCAACCGATCAAGGCACACACCGTCGAAGGTATGGAGCCGAAGTTCAAGCCGCGTCCCGCTTCTTCCGCACCGCGCAGCGGCGCGCCGCGCGGTAACGGCGGCGGTTACGCCGGTCGCAACAGCAATGGCGGCGGATTCGGTCGCAATAGCAACGGCGCGGGCAACGGCAGCAACTTCAGCCGTCATGCTGCACCGGACAGCCGTCACGACCATTCAGACCAGCGTCGCGAAGGCCACAAGCACAGCCGCTTCACCAACGATGCGCCGCGCACTGGCAACCCGAACGGCAACGTGAGTGGCAACATGGGCGGCAACCGCGCTCCTGCCCATCACGCGCCTTCGCACCACGCTCCGGCTCACCGCGCTGCCGCGCCGCATACAACAGCACCGCACGCTGCTCCGCGTCGTCCGCAAGGCACCGGCTTCTCGCTGGGTCGTGGCAATAACAGCAACCCCAACGGCAACAAGCGTTAAACCGCGAGTTCCGTCGTAACAGGAAGGCACGCCGATGGCGTGCCTTTTTTACGTTATCCCCTCTGCATTCGAGGTTGTGCAGGTGGGCACTATCAACTATCCTCGCACCTGTTCGTCTTATCCTGATTAATCATGTCTATAAGCATAAAATCCCCGCAGGAAATCGAAAAGATGCGCATCGCCGGACGTCTGGCCGGCGAAGTGCTCGATTACATCGGCCCCTTCGTCAAAGTCGGCGTCACCACCGACGAACTCGACAAGCTCTGCCACGATTACATGGTGGACGTGCAGGGCTGCATCCCCGCGCCGCTCAACTACGCGCCGCACGGCCATACGCCCTATCCGAAATCCATCTGCACCTCGATCAACCATCAGGTGTGCCACGGCGTACCCAGCGACAAGAAGCTGAAGAACGGCGACATCGTCAATCTCGACATCACCACGATCAAGGACGGCTGGCACGGCGACACCAGCCGCATGTACTACGTCGGCGAGCCGTCCATCCAGTCAAAACGCCTGTGCGAAGTGACCTATGAAGCGATGTGGCGCGGCATCCGCACCGTAAAAGCAGGCTCCTATCTGGGTGATATCGGCCAGGCCATCCAGACCTTCGTCGAGGGCATGGGTTACAGCGTGGTGCGCGAGTTCTGCGGGCACGGCATCGGCGACAAGTTCCACGAGGAGCCGCAGGTGCTGCACTACGGCAAGGCCGGCACCGGCCCCAGGCTCGAAGCCGGCATGATCTTCACCATCGAACCGATGGTGAATGCGGGCCGCAAAGAGATCAAGCAACTGGGCGACGGCTGGACCGTGGTGACCAAAGACCACAGCCTGTCCGCACAATACGAGCACACTATCCTGGTCACCGAGACCGGCTTCGAGGTGCTGACGCTTTCCGCCGGTTCGCCCCCCGTCCCCGCCTGAATCCACTTCCATGAATACCATCGCGGCGATCCGAGACAGCCTGCGTGCCGGTCGGCTCGCCATGCAGCAGGAATATCTGCTCAACCCGAATCCCGCACGTTATCTGCGCGCGCACGCCAAGCTGGTGGACGATCATCTGGTCCGGATGTGGAAGATGCTGGCCATGCCTTCCGATCTGGCCCTGGTCGCCGTGGGCGGATACGGTCGCGCAGAGCTCTACCCGAGATCGGATGTCGACCTGCTCATCCTGCTGCCGCAGCAACCCGACGAGGCCCTGCAACAACGCCTGCAGGAACTGGTCGGCAAACTGTGGGACATCGGTCTCGAAGTCGGCCACAGCGTGCGCACGGTAGGCGACTGCATGGCCGAGTCGTCGGATGTGACGGTGCAGACCAATCTGCTGGAAGCGCGGCGCATCACCGGCGACCGCGCGCTGTTTTTGGAAATGCGCGAAGCGCTCGCCGAACACCTCAGCCGCCGCGCCTTCTATCTTGCCAAGGTGAAGGAACAGGAACAGCGTCACACCCGCTTCATCGACACCGACCACAATCTCGAACCCAACCTGAAAGAGAGTCCCGGCGGTCTGCGCGACCTGCAGTCGGTGTTGTGGATCTCGCGCGCCTGCGGTTTCGGCCACACCTGGCAGGCGCTGGCGCAGGCCGACCTCATCACCGCCACCGAGGCGCGCCAGGTCGCCCATCATGAACATCTGCTGCAAGACCTGCGCATCCGTTTGCATTATCTATCCGGCCGCCACGACGACCGGCTGGTGTTCGAATACCAGACCGCACTCGCCGAACAGCTCGGCATCGAAGCCAGCGCGCAGCGCCGCGCCAGCGAACACCTGATGCAGCATTACTACCGCACCCGCCGCGCCGTCTTGCAGCTCAATGCCGTGCTGTTGCAGACCATACGCGCGCGCATCTTCCCGGTCGCCGAGACCCAACCGATCAACGAGCGCTTCATTGCGCGCGACGACAAACTGGAGGCGCGCGACGAGGCGCTGTTCGAGCAGGAACCTTCCGCGATACTGGAAAGTTTCCTGCTGCTGGAGCAGCACCCGCGCCTGACCGGCTTCTCGGCGCCAACACTGCGCGCATTGTGGCGCGCGCGCAAACTTATCAACCCGGCCTTCCGCAAGGATGAGCGCAACCGCGCGCTGTTCATGGACATCTTCCGCCAGCCGCGGGGACTCACCCATGCGCTGCGGCGCATGAACCAGCAGGACGTCCTCGGGCGCTACATTCCCGCTTTTGGCCGCATCGTCGGCCAGATGCAGCACGACCTGTTCCACGTTTACACCGTGGACGAACATATCCTGATGGTGGTGCGCAACCTGCGCCGCTTCACGCTGGAACAGTACGCGCACGAATTCCCGCTGTGCAGCAAACTCATCAGGGACTTCGCGCGGCCGGAAGTGCTCTATATCGCCGGACTGTTCCACGACATCGCCAAGGGTCGCGGCGGCGACCACTCCAAACTCGGGCGCAGTGACGCCATGCGCTTCTGCAAGCAGCACGGCCTGATGCGCGAAGATGCCGAGCTGGTGGTGTGGCTGGTGGAGCGGCATCTCAGCATGTCCGCCACCGCGCAGAAACAGGATCTGTCCGACCAGGACGTGATCGCGGCCTTCGCCTCGAAGATCAAGAACGAGCGCCAGCTTGCCGCACTCTATCTGCTCACCGTCGCCGACATCCGCGGCACCAGCGCAAAAGTGTGGAACGCATGGAAAGGCAAGTTGCTGGAAGA
>Ga0154599_101_pt2 | contig 12326 bp, 13 predicted proteins | sample RifGroF2_FD_116028 | JGI IMG/M metagenome (GOLD analysis project Ga0154599, IMG submission 116028) | Sideroxydans sp. GWF2_59_14 | reverse complement strand
CTGCTGTATGCCTCCATCACCAAGTCGCTGGGCGGCTGGGTGCACAGCCGCAACGGCAGCGTGGAGTGGAAGATCGTCGGTCTGCTGAGTCTGGGCAGTCTTCCCGCCGCGCTGCTGACCATCGCACTGTTCAAGTTCCTGGCGCTGGACGAGAAGACCCTGAAGGGGTTGGTGACCGGCGTGCTGAGCGTCGCCCTGCTGCTGACCGCGACCGCACTGTTGCTGAAAGACTGGATCAAGAAGATCGCGCAGCGCGAGGACGGCACGGTGTACGAGCTGCATCACCGCCATCTGGCTCCCGCCACCATCGTCACCGGCGCCATCGTCGGTGTGCTGGTGACCATCTCTTCCATCGGCGCCGGGGTGCTGGGCACGGTGGCGCTGTTGTTCCTCTATCCGCGTCTGACGGCGGTCAAGGTGGTGGGCACCGATATCGCCCACGCCGTGCCGCTCACCGCCATCGCCGGTCTCGGGCATCTGGCACTGGGTACGGTCGATCTGTTGCTGCTGGGCAGCCTGTTGCTGGGTTCCCTGCCGGGCATCTATATCGGCAGCCACTTGAGCGCAAAAGTCCCGGAAAAAGTATTGCGTCCGATCCTCGCAGTGATGCTGCTGATCATCGGCACACGACTGGTTTTGCATTGATCCTGATCTGAAACGAAGGAAACTGAAATGAGCCTGAACACCCGCAACCTGTCCGACCTGGAAGAGATAGACCGCTTCGAGCAGGCGATCGCCAGCTTCAACGCGGGCGAGATCGACCCGGACCGCTTTACCGCGATCCGCCTTCAACAGGGCGCATACGGACAGCGCCAGCCGGGCGTGAACATGCTGCGCATCAAAGTGCCCGGCGGCCGTTTGACCGCGGTGCAACTGGAGGTGATCGCCGATCTGGTCGAGGACTACTCGCAGCGCAAGACCGCGCACCTGACCACGCGCCAGGACGTGCAGGTGCACTACATCCCCCTAGAGCACATGCCGGCCGCGATGCGCCGTCTGGCCAAGGTTGGTCTGACCTCGCGCGAAGCCTGCGGCAACGCCGTGCGCAACATGACCGCGTGCCCGCTGGCGGGCGTGTGCCCGAAAGAACATGTGGATGTGGGCAGGCATGTGGACGGTGCCACCGCGCACTTCCTGCGCAACCCGCTCAACCAGCAGTTGCCGCGCAAATTCAAGATCTCGTTCTCCGGTTGCGAGGCGGATTGCGCGCAGTCGCTGCTGCACGATCTTGGTGTGATCGCGACGGTCAGAGACGGCCAGTCGGGCTTCAAGATCAGGGCGGGCGGCGGTCTGGGGCACAAGCCGCGCGAAGCCATCGTGGTGGAGGAGTGGATCGCCGAAAGCGAGTTGCTGTTTGCGATGGAGGCGCTGGTGACGTTGCATAACAAGTACTCGGACCGTACCAAACGGGCCAAGTCGCGCATCAAGTTCCTGGTCGAGCGTTTCGGTGCGGAAGGATTTGTGGAGAAGTACCGCGAGGAATTCGGGCGCACCAAACAGGCGCTGGCGAACAAGCCTTACCCGCAGGGCGAGTGGCGTACACCGACCGGCAACGAATCACCCGGTCAAGGCGCGCCGCGCAAAATGTTCGCACAGAAGCAGGCAGGCTTGTTCGTGTTCCCCATCGCGCTGTCCATCGGCGATGTGAAAGCAGTGCAATTGCGCGGGCTGGCGAACGTGTTGCAGGAATTGGGGCTGGACGAGGTGCATACCACGCAGGACCAGAATCTTGCGGTGCTCAATGTGCCGCAGGCGAAGGTGGCGGCATTGCGCAGCGGTATCGCGGCATTCGGTTTGCATGAGCCGGTGTCGGGCGACAGCGTGGTGGCCTGCCCCGGCTCTTCCACCTGCCGCCTCGGGTTGACCTCCAGCACGGTGCTGGGGCCGCTGTTGTCGGGCGGCGCGGCCGACCTGAACATCCGCGTGTCGGGCTGCCACAACGGTTGTGCGCAACCGGAGACTGGCGACATCGGCATCTATGGTGAAGCCAAGCGTCTGCACGGCAAGCTGGTGCCGCATTACCAGATGTATTTCGCCGGCAAGGGCACCGCGGGCGGCGCACTGGCACTGAAGGGGCCGACGTTGCCCGCGGCGCGCATCAGGGAGGCCATTGCCCGCGTGCAACAAGCGCATCTGGCGAGTGGTGATGAGAGCTTCTTTGTCTGGGCGCGCAAGCAGGAGCCGGATTTCTTCAAAGCGTTGCTGGCCGATCTGGCGGAAGTGTCGTCAAACGAGTTGCAGTCGGTGATGCTCGACTTCGGCGACAAGACCGACTTCCGCGTGGTGAACCTGGGCGGCGGCGAGTGCGCAGGCGCATCGCAGGTGCTGATCGGCGCGAACTTCTTCGAGGCGGCGCACGAGCGCGAGTACCGCAACGCACTGGTGTTCCAGCGCAAGTATGTGGAGGCGGCGCAGTGTAACGAGTCGATCTTGCGTCTGCTCGGTTCCGGCGTGGCGCAGTTGCTGGGCGGTGCGCGGCAGGACGAGTTGGGCAAGCTGGCTCAGCAGCTCAACCTGCTGGCGCCTGAAGAGATTGCAGCCGAGTTCGCACTGGCGGCACTTGAAGCGGCGGCAGCAGAAGAAGTGGATGTGGATGTGATCGCAGCGGCCAGCAAGAAGGTCGATGCATGGACTGTGAAGGTGGCGGAGTTCGCCACCGCAAAAGACGGACAACTTGACCTGAAGGAGGCTTTGCCAAAATGAGTACAGAACTGAACCAAAAGATCGCCGCCACCATCGCGGTATTGGAAAAAGCATCACGCGAATATTCCCCCGTGGCATTTGCCAACAGCCTGGGCGCGGAAGACATGGTGCTGACCGACCTGATCGCCAAACACCAACCGGACATCCAGATGTTCAGTCTGGATACCGGCCGCCTGCCGAAAGAGACCTACGACCTGATTCAGGAAGTGAGCCAGCAATACACGCTGCCGCTGCATGTGTACTTCCCCGACAGCAAGCTGACCGAGGAGTACGTCACCAGGAACGGCATCAACGGTTTCTACGATAGCGTGGAGAGCCGCAAGGCCTGCTGCTTCGTGCGCAAGGTGGAGCCGCTGCGCCGCGCGCTGAAGGGTAAGGGTGCCTGGATCACCGGCATGAGGCGCGACCAGGCGGTCACGCGCGGTACGCTGGAAGTGTCGGCCTTCGATAACGACAACGGCTTGCAGAAGTTCAACCCGCTGCTGGACTGGTCCAACAACGACGTGTGGGCGTACATCCGCAAGTACGACGTGCCCTACAACAAGCTGCACGACCAGTTCTACCCCAGCCTGGGTTGCGCGCCTTGCACCCGTTCCATCTCGCCGGGCGAAGACATCCGCGCCGGACGCTGGTGGTGGGAATCGCCCGAGAGCAAGGAGTGCGGATTGCACGCGAGCAACACCTCGCTCAAGGCGAGCCGAGAACGCATCATCGAGATCGCGTCGCGGGCAAGTGAGACACAGAAAGAAACGGCATAAGAATCGGAGCGATGAATATCATGAAACTGGTCGAGGACAATTTGCGCAAACACACTTTCACCCACCTGGACGCACTGGAGAGCGAATCCATCCACATCATGCGCGAGGTGGCTGCGGAGTGTAAGAATCCGGCGCTGTTGTTCTCGGGCGGCAAGGATTCCATCGTCATGCTGCGTCTGGCCGAAAAGGCCTTTCGCCCGGCGAAGTTTCCTTTCCCGCTGGTGCACATCGACACCGAGCACAACTTTCCCGAAGTGATCGAATGCCGCGACAAACTCGCTGCCGATCTGGGTGAGCGGCTCATCGTGCGTTCGCTGGAAGATTCGATTGCGCGCGGCAGCATCGTCATCAAGGATGAGAGCAAGCCGCGCAACCCGTTCCAGTCGGTGACGCTGCTGGAGACCATCGCCGAGTTCGGCTTCGATGCCTGCCTGGGCGGAGCCCGTCGCGACGAAGAGAAGGCGCGTGCCAAGGAACGCATCTTTTCTTTCCGCGACGAGTTCGGCCAATGGGACCCGAAGAACCAGCGCCCCGAGTTGTGGGACACCTACAACACCCGCGTGCATGCGGGCGAGAACATCCGCGTGTTCCCGATCAGCAACTGGACCGAGATGGATATCTGGGAATACATCGGGCGCGAGAAGCTGCATATCCCCAACATCTACTTCGCGCATGAGCGCGAAGTGATACGCCGTGGTGGCAACGTGATCCCGGTGTCGCATCTGGTGCAGCCCAAATCGGGCGAAAAAGTGGAGATCGCCACCGTGCGCTTCCGTACCGTGGGCGACATGACTTGTACCGCGCCGGTGGAATCCACCGCGCGCACGGTGGACGAGATCATCGCGGAGACCGCGACTACGCGCATCACCGAACGCGGCGCGACACGCATGGACGACCAGACTTCGGATGCGTCGATGGAGTTGAGAAAGAAGGAAGGGTACTTCTAGGCCGTCATCCCGGCGAAGGCCGGGATCCAGTTGAAAAATATACTCCCGCAACGCGGGACAAAACCAAAGGCATGTTGTTAGAACCGCTGGATTCCGGCCTTCGCCGGAATGACGAGGCGGGAAAAATTGAGGGTTTAAAAATGAGCAACACAACACAGTTACTGAGATTCATCACCGCCGGTTCCGTAGACGACGGCAAGAGCACCCTCATCGGTCGCCTGCTGCACGACTCGAAATCCATCTTCGAGGACCAGTTCTCCGCCATCTCCAGGACCAGCGAGAAGCGCGGCATGGCGGCGGTTGATCTGTCGCTGCTCACCGACGGTCTGCAAGCGGAGCGCGAGCAGGGCATCACCATCGACGTGGCCTACCGCTACTTCGCCACGCCGAAACGCAAGTTCATCATCGGCGACACGCCGGGGCATGAGCAGTACACGCGCAACATGGTGACGGCGGCTTCCACCGCCAATCTGGTCGTCATCCTGATCGACGCGCGCAAAGGCGTGCTGACGCAGACGCGTCGCCACAGTTTCCTCGCCAGCCTGGTCGGGGTTCCGCATGTGGTGCTGGCGGTGAACAAGATGGACATGGTGGATTACTCGCAAGCGCGCTTCGACGCGATCGTCGCCGAGTACAAGGTCTTTGCCGCACAGCTTGGCCTGCACGATGTGCATTGCATCCCGCTTTCCGCATTGAACGGCGACATGGTGGTGGACAGGGGCGACAAGCTCGACTGGTACACAGGTCCGGCCTTGTTGGAACTGCTGGAGAAGGTCGAGATCGACCACGACGTGAATACCAGCGACTTCCGCTTTCCGGTGCAGTGGGTCTGCCGTCCGCAGACCGACGAACACCATGACTACAGAGGCTTCATGGGGCGCATTGAAGCAGGCGAAGTCTCGGTTGGCGACGAGGTCACCGTCCTGCCTTCGGGTTGGACCACCCGGGTCAAAGAGATCGATACCTACAACGGCAAACTACAGACCGCCTTTGCACCGCAGTCGGTCACGCTCACGCTGGAAGATGAGATCGACATCTCGCGCGGCGACATGGTCGTCAAAACAGACCATCTTCCCCCAAGGGTGGAAAAGGAATTCGACGCGACCTTGTGCTGGCTGTCGGAATCTCCCTTGGACAAGAACCGCAAATATATGGTCAAGCACACCACGCGCACGGCGAAAGCGCTGTTCTCGCGCCTAGACTACCGCGTGGATGTGAATACGCTGGAGCAGCATGCGGCCGAGAAACTGCACATGAACGACATCGCCCGCGTGGCGATCAAGATCCAGCAGCCGCTGGTGTTCGACAGCTACGAGATCGACCGCGCGACGGGGAGCTTCATCGTCATCGACGAAGCAACCAACAACACCGTGGCGGCTGGCATGATCGCCTAGTTACAGGTGCGGCAGGCGCAGGGCTTGTGGTATCTTCTCGCTATCCGAGTCTGATACCCGCTAGCCATGAGCCTGCTTTCCCTGATCACCGCCCTGCTGCTGGAGCAGGTCCACCCGTTGTCCTCGCGCAAATACCTTGCGACATGGCTTTCCGGCTATGTCGATTTCTTTCAGCGCAACTTCAATGCGGGCCAGCAGAAGCAGGGTCTCATCGCTTGGATACTGGCGATCACGGTGCCGCTGGTGCTGGTCGTTTCCCTGTACTGCCTGCTGCTGGATGCGCACCCCATCTTTGCCTGGGCCTTCAGCGTGCTGGTGCTTTACCTCACCATGGGTTTTCGCCAGTTCAGCCATTACTACACCGATATCCATCTGGCTTTGCGCAACAACAAGCTGGACGAAGCACGCGAGCTGCTGGGCGGTTGGCTGGGAAAATCATGCCGCGAACTGAGTCACGAAGAAGTGGCCCGCGTCACTATCGAACAAGCCCTGATCTGTTCCCACCGCAACGTGTTCGGCGTGGTGTTCTGGTTCGTCATCTTCATGATGCTGGGACTGGGTCCTATCGGTGCCGTCCTGTATCGCCTGTCATTGTTCCTCTACAACCGCTGGGGGATGCAGGACGAGGCGGAGTTCGGCAGGTTCGGCGCGTTCGCGCGGCAGGCTTATCACCTCATGGAATGGCTGCCGCTGCGCCTCACTGCCGCCACCTTTGCCATCGTCGGCAATTTCGAAGACACCGCCTACTGCTGGCGCAACCAGGCCGCCAACTGGCCCGACCCCGAAGCGGGCATCCTGCTCGCCAGCGGCGCAGGTGCACTCGGCATCAAACTGGGCATGACCATAGTGCAGGACAACCAACCCGTGTTCCGCCCCGAGATTGGCATGGACGACGAAGCCGATGCCGATTACATGCAAAGCGCGATCGGTCTGGTGTGGCGGGCGATGGTGTTCCAGCTGCTTGCCCTGTTGCTGCTGACGGTGGCGAATCTGCTGGGTTGATGAAGCGATTTGATCTTGGAAGCGTTAATTCAGGAGAAAAGGAAAATGGACATCAACACCAACAACACCCCGGCACAAACCGGAACTGCCGTCACCGGCACACCGCTCCTCAAGAAGGCCGCCGCTTTGGAAGGTCAGACAGCGTTGGCATTGGTCAATTCGATCCAACAACCGCAACAGGTGAGCGCTGCAAATCTGCCGCCGAATCTGGGACAGAACATCAATACCACGGCTTGAATGGCTGGGTCTTGTATGTGACTGATTTGGCCGAGAAATGGCCCTTGGAGTTGCTTTGACTGAGTGACCACTCGGGGTTAACAGGAGATGGTCGTCTGCTCCACTTCAAGCTCTGGACGAATTATTTACTGCGATGGACGTTTGTTAATGTCCCGCAATCTGCTGAAACAGCCGTAGTCTCCGCTCATCGATCTTCCCCTCCGCAGTCGCTTTGCGTATCGCACAGTCGGGCTCGTGCGAGTGGCTGCAATTGGCGAAGCGGCAATTTCCCAAGTGGGGCAGGAATTCGGGGAAGCTTCTTTCTATCGCGGCAAAATCCAGATGATGTAGTCCGAATAGTTGCACGCCGGGGCAGTCGATAAGGTCGCTGTCGGCGTTGAGGTGATAAAGCCTTGCGTGGGTGGTGGTGTGTTTGCCGGAATCGAGCACGGTCGATATCTCGCGTGTGGCGGCTTGTGCTTCGGGGATGAGGGCGTTGATGAGGGTGGATTTGCCCATGCCGGATTGGCCGACGAGCACGCTGGTGTGGCCTTGCAGATAAGGCAATAGCGGGGCCACGTCCTGTTTGGCGGAGAGTTCCAGCACGCGGTAGCCGATCTTTCCATAAGGTTCGAGTTGCGCGCGGGCCGCCGCGATCTGCGGCAGGTCGCATTTGTTCAACACGATGAGGGTATCTAGCTTTTGGTCGTGCGCGGCGATCAGGCAACGTGCCAGCAGTTCATCGTTGAAGGAGGGCTCGGTGGCAACGACGACGATGATCTGGGAGACGTTGGCTGCGATGATCTTCTGCTTGTAGGCATCGGAGCGATACAGCAGCGTGGAACGCGGGGCGATGCTGTCGATGACGGCCTGGTCGGCGCTGGTGCGTTCTATGTGCACCACGTCACCGCAGGCGACATCGCTCTTCTTGCCGCGCGGCACGCATTCAAGAATCTCGCCGCCCGGCAGTTCCGCCAGATAGTGGCGGCCGTAGGCGGCGATGACTTGGCCTTGCAGTTTTTCGCTCAAAGCTTGAACAGGGCATCCACTTTCGCGGCGCAGATGAAGTCGTTCTCGGACAAACCGCCGATGGCATGGGTGGAATATTCCACGCGGCATTTGTTATAGCTCACAGCCATGTCGGGGTGGTGGTCCTCGCGGTGCGTCATCCAGGCCACCGCGTTGACGAAGGCCAGCACCTGATAGTAGTCCTTGAACTCGAAAGTCTTGCTGATGGCGTTGTTGTTCATCTCCCAGGAGTTCAGCTCCGTGAGCAGCGCACGCGCTTTACTCTCGGTCAGCGGCGGCACGCCGCCCTCGCAGGGTTTGCAGTTCTTGTTGCTCAGGTCGCAGACGAAAGTCATGGTCGCCTCACTTGAAATGGTAGTAGGTCTGGTTCAGGTGCGCGGCAAGATCCAGCTTCTCCTGCTCGCTGAGCTGTTTGCCGATGGCGCCGGAGCATTGTTCCATGCGGTCGATGAGGATGTCGGCGCTGGTCACGCGGCGTTCCATACGGGTGTAGATGGCCGTGCCGTCGCCGCCCATCTTGCCCTTGTGGCAGCTCTCGCAGTCGTACTTCACGATCAGTTTCTGGCCGTTCGCGGCATTGCCCTTGGCGAAGGGGTCGGCGTGGGCGGTGGCGGCGGCGAGCAAGATAAGAAAGAGATATTTCTTCATTTGGATTCTCCTGTTCTTTGTAGATGCGCGATACGTATCGGCGCGGGCGGGTGAGACTCGTAGAAGCTAGCGTACACCGGATCGGGGGTCAGTGTCTTGGCGTTGTCCTGATACAGTTTGACCAGCGCGCTGGCAAGGTCTTTGGCGTTGGTGTGTTGTGCGGCGTAGGCGTCGGCCTCGAATTCGTGTTTGCGCGAATAGGCGGAAGCGACAGGGTGCAGCAGGAAGGTGAACACCGGCAATGCCATGAAGAACAGCAGCAGGGCCAGGGCGGTTGTCTGCGACGTGACGCCAAGGCCGTGGAAGAACCAGTCGGCATGCAGCAGTTGAGCCAGGAGCCACAGGAAACCGAGGCTGACGGCGAAGGTCAGTGCGATGCGCTTCAGTACATGGCGATGCTTGAAGTGTCCCAGTTCGTGCGCCAGCACGGCGTCGACCTCATTCGGTGTCAGCCGCGCCAGCAGCGTGTCGAAGAACACGATGCGCTTGGTCTTGCCGAAGCCGGTGAAGTAGGCGTTGCCGTGCGTGCTGCGTTTGCTGCCGTCCATCACGAACAGGCCGCTGGCGGCGAAGCCGCACTTGGCCAGCAGTGCTTCGATGCGCGATTTCTGCGCCTCGTCCTGCAGAGGCTCGAACTTGTTGAACAGCGGCGCGATGAAGCTGGGGTAGATGAACAGCATGAGCAGATTGAAGGTCACCCAGACTGCCCACACATACAGCCACCAAAGCTCGCCCATCTTCTCCATCAGCCACAGCACCCCGAACAACAGCGGCAGGCCGAATACGGCGCCCAGCAGCAGTCCTTTCAGACCGTCGATGAGGTAGAGCTTGAGGGTCATCTTGTTGAAGCCGAAACGCGCTTCGAGATTGAAGGTGCGGTAGAGATCGAACGGCATCTCCAGCAGCGATTGCAATATCAGTACCGATACGATCACGGCGGCTCCCTGCAGCAGGATGTTGCCGGAGAGCAGTCCGGTCCAGTCGCTGAGCCACTGGATGCCGCCGCCCACGGTGAAGCCCAGCAGCAGGATGGTGTCGAACAGCACCGAGACGCTGCCGAAGCGCACCAGTGCACGAGTGTAATCGGCGGCTTTCTGGTGTGCGGCCAGGTCTATCTTTTCGCGAAAGGCGGCGGGTACCTCGGCACGGTGTGAGGCGACATGGTCGAGCTGGCGCCAGGCCAGCCAGAGTTTGACGACGGTGTTGGTAAGCAGGGCGGAGACGAAAAGCGCGGTGAATTGGGAGCTGGTCATAGTCGTTGGATAGGGCGGCAGGCTGTGCGACAATGCGCCACACTATTAATAAGAACTGCGATGGATTATGGCACAAAACCAAAACAACCTAGTCTGGATAGACATGGAGATGACGGGGCTTTTACCCGACACGGATCGCATCATCGAAGTCGCGCTGGTGGTCACCGACGGCGATCTCAACACCGTTGCAGAAGCGCCTGTACTGGTGGTGCACCAGCCGGATAACGTGCTCGACGGCATGGACAACTGGAACAAATCCACCCACGGCAAATCCGGTCTCATCGACAAGGTCAAGGCCTCGACGCTGGACGACGCGATGGTGGAGGCGCAGATGCTGGAGTTCCTCAAGGAGTACGTGCCGACGCGCACCTCGCCGATGTGCGGCAACTCCATCTGCCAGGATCGCCGTTTTCTGGCACGCTGGATGCCCAAGCTGGAAGACTATTTCCACTACCGTAATCTGGACGTGAGCACGCTCAAGGAGCTGGCGAAGCGCTGGAAACCGGAAGTGGCGAACGGCATCAAGAAACACGGCAAGCACGAGGCGCTGGCGGACATCTACGAGTCCATCGCCGAGATGAAGCATTACCGCGAGCACTTCATCAAACTATAAAAATCCGGCAGGCATCGCTTGCACGGACAGGGAGGAGCGATGAAAGTCTTCACGCGCAGTTGGCACTCTATCGGCGTGCAGGAAAAACTGCATCTCCTGATCCAGGGTACGCTGATCATCCTGTTCTTCCTCCTCATGGAATGGTTGCTGATTCGCTTCGACGATCAGATCGACCGCGCGGCCGAGGTGCGTGCCGAAGAGACCGCCAACGGCCTCATCAACGGCATGAACATGCTGATGCTCACCGGTCAGATCTCCGACCCCGAGAACCGCAAGCTCCTGCTGAGCAAGATGTCACAGTCGCGCGGCATCGTCGAGTTGCGCATCGTGCGCGGCCGCGCGGTGGTCGAGCAGTTCGGCCCCGGCCTGCCGGAAGAAGCGCCGCAGGACGAGATGGATCGCGAAGTGTTGAGTACCGGCAAGACCCTGTTCCGCGAAGTGGCCGGACCGAACGGGCGCCCGGCGCTGCGTGTGGTGGTCCCCTTCATCGCCAAAGAGAACTTTCGCGGCACCAACTGCCTGCTATGTCATATCACCTCCGCGGGTAGCGTGAACGGCGCGGCCAGCGTGACCATCGACCTGTCCGAGGAGTACGGGCAGCTCGCCGAGACAGAGGACTGGCTGTGGATCGGTCATATCGCGGTGCAGTTGGTGTTGCTGGTCATCATCACGCTGTTCGTGCGCATGGTAGTCGTGCGCAACATCACCCGCCCCATCCGCAATCTCCAGAATGCGATGGCCGAGATACAGCGCGACATGAACCTGTCCAAACGTGCCGATGTCGACCCGAACAATCCGGATGTTGGCGAGATGGCGACCAACTTCAACCTGCTGGTGGAGAAACTGGAACACGCCAACGAGCGCCTGCAACTGTTCGTCAAGATGTTCGACAACAGCGGCGAAGCGATCGTCATCACAGATGCGCAGCTGAAGATCATTGCGGTGAATCCGGCCTTCTATGCGATCACCCAATATGTCGAGGAAGAGGTCATCGGCAAGAATCCGAACATCCTGCGTTCCGGACGCCAGGATGAGAAGTTCTATCAGGCGATGTGGCGGTCCATCAACGAGACCGGTTTGTGGCAGGGCGAGATATGGAACCGGCGCAAGAACGGCGAGATCTATCCGGAATGGCTGTCCATCGGCACGGTGAAGAACGCCAATAACGAGATCATCAACTATATCGCGCTGTTTTCCGACATCACCAAGCGCAAGGAAGCCGAGGCGCATATCGAGCATCTGGCGCACTACGATTCGTTGACACACTTGCCCAACCGCGCCCTGTTCTCGGACCGGTTGAAACACGCGCTGCTCAACGGCGCGCGCCACAACAAGAAGAGCGCGCTGCTGTTCCTCGATCTGGACAAGTTCAAGACCGTCAACGACACGCTGGGCCATCTGGTCGGCGACATGCTGCTGCAATCCGTTGCCAAACGGCTGAAGTCCTGCGTGCGCGAATCCGACACTCTCTGCCGTCAGGGCGGTGACGAGTTCATGATCCTGCTGGCGGAAGTGGGCGGGGCGGAAGATGCCGACAAGGTCGCGCACAAAATCACCGCCGCGATGTCCGAGCCGCACCAGCTCGGTCAGCATGAACTGGTCATCACCTTCAGCATCGGCATCAGCATCTGTCCGGACGATGCCGGGGACGACGAGACGCTGATCAAACATGCGGACGACGCGATGTACCGCGCCAAGGAAAGTGGCCGCAACAACTACAAGTTCTATTCCTGAAGCGGCTTATTGGCTTGCAGGATGGCGGT
>Ga0154599_112_pt3 | contig 16300 bp, 16 predicted proteins | sample RifGroF2_FD_116028 | JGI IMG/M metagenome (GOLD analysis project Ga0154599, IMG submission 116028) | Sideroxydans sp. GWF2_59_14 | reverse complement strand
CAGTTCGGCGATGACTTTTTGTGCCAGCTCATCCTGCGACAATTCCTGGTGGATACCTTCGGCGCTGATCACGGCGGCAAGCAGGCCGCGTTGCCCGGCGATGCGGCCTTTGTCGAACAACCATTGGCTGTAGCCGCGATGCAGGCCGATCATCGGATGAGGCAACTGCACTTGTGCGGGGTATTGCAGGTATACGGTGTAGATCGGTTGCTGTTCCAGCGCGTCAATGCGGCTGACGGTCTCCGAGAGCGCGGGAAGCGAGCGCAACAGATCAGCCGCGACAGTCGGCGAAGTGGCGCAGATGACATGGCTGAATAGTTGTGTGCCCTGGGGTGTGATGACCTCGATGCCGAAATCTTTAGGAACGATGGACTCTGCCCCGCATGAGAGATGGACTTTACCGCCATGCCGCTCGACATATCCTGCGGCGCGTTGCGGGAGCAGCGTGGTGAAGTCGATGCGCGGCAACAGCATGTCGCTGTCGGCGCGCTTGCGGTTGAGCGAGTCGCGCAGCACGTTCAACAGAACCTGTGCGGAAGCTTTCTGCATCGGGGTGTTCAATGCCGCGATGCACAGCGGTTCCCACAGTTTGAGCGACAGGTCGGCATCCTGTCCATGCTGTTTGAGCAGCTCGGCGACTGTCACGTCATGGACCAGCCTGAATCGCATGCCGCGCAGGGCGAGCATGAAGCGCGCAGCCTTGATGCGTTCTCCCCAGCTCAGTCCTTGGGCGGCGAGTAACGCGACGAGCAGGTGGAGCGGGGCAGGCAGGTGAGGGGCGCGCAGCGAGAAGTGTCCATGCAGATCGAGCTGCAATGGCATGCGCAGGAAATCCCTTTCGACATCGCCGCCGACCAGTTCGATCAGCCGTAGCGTCTCGCGATAGCAACCGAGCAGCAGGTGCTGGCCGTTGTCGAGCTGGGTGCCGTTGTATTGTACGCCGCGGGCCCGCCCGCCGAGCTGCCTGGCGCTTTCAAACACGGTGACGGGGATGTTATGGGAGGCGAGTTCGGCTGCGGTAGCCATGCCGGCATAGCCGCCACCGATCACGGCTACTTTCAGTTCCTGAGCCATGCCTTGAAAGCCAACCATAGTTTGTATCGTGTCGTCAGCGAGACTCGCTCCCTTAACACATGGCAGCCGCTGGCCACCACCTCATCCAGCACGGCCTGATATATCTCCGCCATGATGAGCCCGGCGCGCTGTGGCTTGCGGTCGACGGCGGGCAGGTGATCGAAGGCCTGCCGGTAATACTGGCGCGCACGTTCGATCTGGAACGCCATCAGCTTGTGGAAGTTCTCGGTCTCGCGCGAATTGAGGATGTCCGCTGCGGTCACACCGAACTGCTGCATCTCATCCATCGGCAGGTAGATGCGGTTGCGCCGTGCGTCTTCGCCCACATCGCGGATAATGTTGGTGAGCTGGAAGGCGATGCCGAGGTCGTGGGCGTATTTCAGTGTCTGGCGGTCGCTATAACCGAAGATCTCCGCCGACAGCAGTCCGACCACCGAGGCGACGCGGTAGCAATACAGTTGCAGCGACTTGAAATCGGCGTAGCGCGGCTGGTCAAGGTCCATCTCCATGCCGTCGATGATTTCGAGCAGGTGTTCCTGCGGCAACTTGAATTGTCTGACGACGGGAACCAGCGCCTGACAGACCGGGTGGGTGGGTTTGCCGTTGTAGGTCGCCGCAACTTCGTTGCGCCACCAGTTGAGCGTGGTGCGCGCCACGCCGGCATCCGAGCACTCGTCCACCACATCGTCCACCTCGCGGCAGAAGGCATACAGCGTCGTCATGGCACGGCGCTTGTCCTGCGGCAGGAAGCGGAAGCTGCTGGTGAAACTGGAACCGCTGGAAGCGGCCTTGTCCTGGCAATATTGGTCGGGAGTCATATCAGAAACGCATAGGGGCGCTTTTTGCCAGCATGATAACCCAGTCGAACGGGCGCAAGACCGGCCGCCGCTTGAACATGTCGTAGTCGGCGGCCTCCAGTTTGTCGAGGATACGCAGGCCGCCCGCAATGATCATGCGCATCTCGAGGCCGATGCGCCCGCGCAGGATCGAGCCGAGCGGTGCGCCTTGCAACATCAGGGCGCGGGTGCGATCCACCTGGAACTTCATCAGGGCGCGCCATTTGTCGTCGCACAGACATTGCGAGATATTGCCTTCGCTGACGCCGAAGCGCGCCAGATCGTCCTGCGGCAGATAGACGCGGCCGATGTGCCAGTCCTTTGCCACGTCCTGCCAGAAGTTGATGAGTTGCAGGGCCGTGCAGATGGCGTCGGAGTAGGCGAGGTTGGTCGGGGTCGCTTCCTCGTACAGATGCAGCAACAGATTGCCGACCGGATTGGCCGAGCGGCGGCAATAGTCCAGCAGCTCGTCGTAGTTCGCGTAACGTTTCTTCACCACATCCTGCGAGAAGGCATCGAGCAGGTCGCGGAAGGGCTGCATGGGCAGGTGATGCGCGCCGATCTCGGCGGCGAGGCGCTTGAACAGAGGCGTCAGCGGTGTCTCGCCGTTCGCGATATGCGTCAGTTCATCGCTGAAATCGTCGAGTTGTTGCAGGCGTTCTGCATCGGGCAGCTCGCCCTCGTCGGCGATGTCATCCGCCGCGCGGGCGAAGTGGTAGATCGCCGCCACCGGCTTGCGTAGCCGCTTGGGCATGAGAATCGATGCTACAGGGAAGTTCTCGTAATGGTCGACCGGCATTACACAAGATCGTTGCGGTGCAACATGAACACGAACTCATCGCCAGCGCTGACATCCATCCAGGTGAACGGCAGGTTGGGGTAAGCGGCCTCGAGCGCGTCGCGGTTGTGGCCGATCTCGACCACGAGAATGCCGTTGTTGCTGAGATGTTCGGCGGCGTGCTCAAGGATGATGCGTGTCGCATTCAGTCCGTCCGTGCCGCTGCCCAGCGCGAGTTTGGGTTCGTATTTGTATTCCTGCGGCAGCGCGGCGACCGAGGGTGCATCCACGTAGGGCGGATTGCTGATGATGAGGTCATATTTCTTGCCCTCGAGTTTGGCGAACATGTCCGACTCGATCAGCGAGATGTGGTCTTCCAGTGCGTAATCGGTCACGTTGTACTGGGCGACATCCAGCGCATCGGCGGACAGATCGACCGCGTCGACATGTGCATCCGGAAAGGCGTGCGCTGCCAAGATGGCCAGGCAGCCGCTGCCGGTGCACAGGTCCAGCACGTTGTGCACGCGTTCGGCATCGCTGATCCAGGGGGAGAACTGATCTCGCAACAACTCTGCGATGAATGAGCGCGGCACCAGTACGCGTTCGTCGACATAGAATGAGAGTTCGCCCAGCCAGGCCTGATTGGTCAGATAGGCTGCCGGGATGCGCTGCTCGGTACGCCGTTCGATGATATCCAGTACGTCGTAGATTTCCGACTGCGTGAGGCTGGCGTCGAGGAAGGGCTCCAGTCGGTCCAGCGGCAGGTGCAGGGTGTGCAGGATGAGGTAGGCAGCTTCGTCATAGGCATTCTCGCTGCCGTGACCGAAGAACAGCTCGGCCTCGTTAAAGCGGCTCACCGCAAAACGCAGACAATCGCGTACCGTCTTGAGTGAAGCGCTTGCCTCTGAAAAATGATTGATGTCCATCTAGTCTCCTCCGCCCCCGCCATCTCCTCCGCCATCGCCACTGCTGCTGTCGTCGCAGCGCGATGAAGAGTATCCATTGCCCGAATCTCCCGGGCCACCAGTGCTGCCGCTATCGTTATTCGTCCGTCGCCGATTCCTGCGTGTGCCGGACATGAGCCAGAGCACGATGATGATCAGCAGCAGAACGATATAGATAGTCATTGCTTCATTCCGCGAGTAATTTGATCAGCGTCAGATAGTAGATCTCCGACAAGGCCTCCAGATCATCCACGGACACGCATTCGTTCAACTTGTGGATGGTCGCATTCAGCGGCCCCAGTTCGATCACCTGCGGACAGATGTCGGCGATGAAACGCCCGTCCGAAGTGCCGCCGCTGGTGGAGAGTTCCGTCTCTACGCCTTTTACCTGCTTGATCGCCGCGGCCACCACATCGACCAGATCGCCGCGCGGTGTGAGATAGGGCTTGCCCGACATCTCCCATTTCAGATCGTATTCCAAACCATGCTTGTCGAGGATGGCATGCACTCTGGCTTTCAGCGAATCGGTCGTGCTGGCCGTGGAGTGGCGGAAGTTGAACAGGATCTCCACGGTGCCCGGCACCACATTGGTCGCGCCGGTGCCGCCGTGGATATTGGAGATCTGCCAGGATGTCGGTGGGAAATAATCGTTGCCGCGGTCCCACTCGGTCGCGGCCAGTTCGGCGATGGCGGGGGAGGCCAGGTGGATGGGGTTCTTCACCAGATGCGGGTAGGCGATGTGGCCCTGCACGCCTTTGACGGTGAGCGTGCCGGACAGCGAACCGCGCCTGCCGTTCTTGATGGTGTCGCCGAGTCTGTTGACACAGGTCGGTTCGCCGACGATGCAGTAGTCGAGCAGTTGCTTGCGTTGCTGCAGGGTCTCGACCACGCGCACCGTACCGTCCACGGCGATGCCTTCCTCGTCGGAGGTGAGCAGCAGGGCGATGGAGCCCTTGTGTCGCGGGTGTTGCGCGACGAAGCGTTCAACGGCGGTAACGAATGCCGCGATCGACCCCTTCATGTCAGCCGCGCCGCGCCCGTACAACATGCCGTCGCGCACGGTGGGGGTGAAGGGATCGCTGCCCCATTTATCCACCGGACCGGTCGGCACCACGTCGGTATGGCCGGCGAAACAGAACAGCGGCGAGTTGACGCCGCGGCGTGCCCACAGATTGTCGACTTCGCTATGGCGCATCTTCTCCAGGTTGAAGTCCAGCGGTGCAAGGCGCGCGCCGATGATGTCGAGGCAGCCGTCATCCAACGGGGTGAGCGACTTGCGCGAGAGGAGTTGTTTGGCGAGGACTAGCGTGTTGCTCATAATTTCATTTCTTTATATTCGTTTTCGTTGAATCCTGTCGCCAGCACCTTGCCCTTGTGTTCCAGCACGGGGCGCTTGATGACGTTGGGTTTTTCCAGCATCAGCGCCAGTGCGGATGCCTCGTCCTTGATCGAGGCTTTCACCGCATCGGGCAGTTGCCCCCAGGTCGGGCCGGTTTTTTTCAGCAGTCTTTGCCAGCCGACCTGTTTGAGCCAGTCCCGGAGCGTGGCCTCGCCGATGGGTTGCTTCTTGAAGTCATGGAACTCATGGGCGATACCATGCTCTCCCAGCCAAACGCGCGCTTTCTTCACCGTGCCGCAATTGGGGATGCCGTAAAGTTTCATTCGCTTTTTTGGTCGGGTAATTCAATGTTAAGTTTGATGCCATCGAACTTGGTTCCCGGTGGAGGGGGCATTTGTGGATTAGTCGAATTGGGATCGAACACCTTCATCTTGCTCGTCTGTGAGTAATCGATCAGCGATGACAGGTTGCTGGCCGAGTCGGCGTTGCGCAGTGCATCTTCCTTGGAGATGTGCCCGGCCTTGAACAGCTTGTACAGGGCCTGTTCGAAGGTCTGCGATCCCGGCGAGACGCTTTGTTCGATGGCATCGCGAATCTGGTCAATCTGGTCGCTCTTGATGAGTTCGGCGATCAGCGCGGAGTTCAGCAACACTTCAACCGCCGGCACCAATTTTCCCTGTGTGTTGCGGATCAGACGCTGCGAGATGACGGCGCGCAGGCAGAGTGACAAGTCGGACAGGATGCTGTTGCGCGCATCGTAAGGGAAGAAGTTCACCATGCGGTTGAGTGCATGGTAGCTGTTGTTGGCGTGCAGCGTGGACAGGCACAGGTGGCCGGTCTGCGCAAAGATCAGCGCATGCTTCAGCGTCTCGCGGTCGCGGATCTCACCGATCATCAGTACGTCCGGCGCCTCGCGCATCGCGCTGACCAATGCCGAACCATAGTCGGCGGTATCGGTGCCGACCTCACGCTGGTTGACGATGGATTTGTTGTGCCGGAACATGTATTCCAGCGGGTCCTCGATGGTGAGGATGTGTCCGCTCTGAGTTTCGTTGCGGTGCTGGATCATCGCTGCCAGCGTGGTCGACTTGCCGGAGCCAGTGGCGCCGACCATCAGAACCAAACCGCGCTTTTCCATGACCAGATCTTTCAGCACCAACGGGAGGTTGAGCGCTTCCACGTTGAGTACATCGCCGCGCACGTAGCGAATCACTACCGCGACGCTGCTGCGTTGGCGCATCACATTGACACGGAAGTTGCCGATGCCTGGGACTCGGAAGGAGAAGTTCATCTCCATGTGCAGCTCGAACTCGGTGATCTGTGCTTCGGTCATCATCTCGTAGGCGATGCGCTTGACCGTGGCCTCGTCGAGGATCTGGGCATTCACCGGCATCACCACGCCGTCGATCTTGATGTTGATCGGCGCACCGACCGAGAGGAACAGGTCGGAGGCCTTCTTGTCGGCAGCGAGCTGGAGCAATGGAGTGATGATCATTTTTTCACCTCGTTTCAGGATGCAGGAAGCAGGATGCGGGATTCAGGGAAAGCGGCTGTATCCTGAATCCTGTATTCCGTAACCTGCTTAGATTCCACGCAGCAATTCGTTGATGCCTGTCTTGCCCAGCGTCTTGGCATCCACTTTCTTCACGATCACCGCACAGTACAGACTGTACTTGCCGTCCTTGGAAGGCATGCTGCCGCTGACCACCACGGAACCGGCCGGCACGCGACCGTAATGCACTTCGCCCGTTTCGCGGTCGTAGATCTTGGTGCTTTGTCCGATGAACACGCCCATCGAGATGACCGAGCCTTCTTCCACGATCACGCCTTCGACCACTTCGGAGCGCGCGCCGATGAAGCAGTTGTCCTCGATGATGGTGGGGTTGGCCTGCACCGGTTCCAGCACGCCGCCGATGCCGACGCCGCCGGAGAGGTGCACGTTCTTGCCGATCTGCGCGCAGGAACCGACGGTGGCCCAGGTGTCGACCATGGTGCCTTCATCGACATAGGCACCGATGTTGCAGTAGGAAGGCATCAGCACCACGTTCTTGGCGATGTAGGCGCCGCGGCGTGCGGCAGCGGGAGGCACCACGCGGAAGCCGCCTTCACGGAACTCTTTGGAGTTGTAGTCGGCGAACTTGGAAGGCACCTTGTCGAAATAGTTGGTGAAGCCGCCTTTGATGAAGGCATTGTCCTCGATGCGGAAGGACAGCAGCACCGCCTTCTTGACCCATTGATGAGTTACCCATTCGCCGTTGATCTTCTCGGCCACGCGCAGCTTGCCCTGGTCGAGATACTCGATGACGGTGTTGATGGTCTCTTTCAGTTGCGCGTCCACATTGCGCGGGGTGATTTCGGCACGGCGTTCAAAGGCTTCTTCGATGATGGCTTGCAATTGCGGCATGGTGTGTCCCAGTCTGGTTCGTTGATTGAAATGGTTATTGTTTTTGTGTGAATTCAGCGATGCGTCGTGCCGCTTCCAGCGTTTCGTCCAGGTTGGCGACCAGCGCCAGCCGGATAAAGTTCGCCCCGGGGTTGACCCCGTGCGCTTCGCGCGCCAGAAAACTGCCGGGCAGCACGGACACATTATAGTCGCGATACAACTGTTGCGCGAAAGCCGTATCGGCGATGGGTGTTCTGATCCACAGGTAGAAGCTGGCGTCCGGTTTGGTCACCGGCAGCACCGGTGCGAGCAGGGCGATGACCTTGGCGAACTTCTCCGCATACAGGCGGCGGTTCTCGGCGACATGGGCCTCGTCGTTCCAGGCCGCGATGGTGGCGGCCTGCACAGCAGGGTTCATGGCGCAGCCGTGGTAGGTGCGATACAGCGCGAACTTTTGCAGTATCTCCGCGTCGCCCGCGACGAAGCCGGAACGCATCCCGGGTACGTTGGAACGTTTAGACAGGCTGGAGAACACCACCAGGTTCTTGTAATCGCCGCGCCCCAGTTGCCTTGCGGCCTGCAATGCTCCCAGCGGCTGTTCGTCGTCGAAATAGATCTCGGAATAGCATTCGTCCGCAGCGATGACGAAACCGTAACGGTCGCTCATCTCGAACAGGGTCTTCCATTCGGCCAACGGCATCACGCGGCCATTCGGATTGCCCGGCGAGCAGACATAGATGAGCTGGGTGCGCTGCCAGGTCTCTTCCGGTAACTGTGCGAAGTTCAGCGCGAACCCGTCTTCCGGCAGGGTGTTGAGGAAATATGGCGTCGCACCGGCGAGGAAAGCGGCACCCTCGTAGATCTGGTAGAACGGATTGGGGCAGACCACGGCAGGGTCTTTGCGGCTGCAGTCGATCACCGCCTGCGCGAAGGCGAACAAGGCTTCGCGGCTGCCGTTCACCGGTAATACCTGGGTCTTTGCATCTAACGCCGGGATGCCGTAACGGCGCGCCAGCCAGTCGGCGATGGACTTGCGCAGCGCGTCGCTGCCTATGGTTGTGGGATAATTCGCCAGCCCGTCGAGTCCGGCGACCAATGCTTCCTTGATGAAGCGGGGTGTCTCGTGTTTGGGCTCGCCGATATGCAGGCTGATCGGTTTCATGGCCGCATTGGGCGTGACTTCACCGAACAGTTTGGCGAGTTTCTGGAATGGGTAGGGCTGCAGCTTGTCTAGATCACGGTTCATTGCGGTTTCACAACGTGCTGAAAATCAGCGCGCATTATAAGGGTCGGGCGAGTGCCATCAAAACGAAATGTCATGCCGGTGGTCGGCGTATTGAGCGGCGCACTGGTATGGGGGCTCATTTGGTATCCCTACCGGGCATTGCAGGATGTCGGCGTGTCCGGCGCGATGGCGACCTTCATCACCTATCTGCTGGCGATGCTGTTCGGGGCGTTCATGCTGCCGCGCGTGTGGCGCGAACGTGCGACCTTCAACTGGTGGGCTTTGTTGCTGATCCTGAGTGCTGGCTGGGCCAATCTGGGCTATGTGCTGGGCATGCTGGGCGGCGAGGTGATGCGCGTGTTGCTGCTGTTTTACCTTGCACCGGTGTGGACCATCCTGTTCTCGCTGTGGATATTGGGCGAACGGCTCAACCGCTACGGTTACTCCGTCGTGCTGCTGTCATTGAGCGGTGCGATCATCATGCTGTGGGAACCGGCGATGGGGCTGCCGCTGCCGCAAAATCTGTCAGAGTGGCTGGGACTGTCGGCTGGCATGGGCTTCGCCTTGTCCAATGTCACCTCGCGTCGAGCCACGCATCTTTCTGTACAAGCCAAATCGTTCAGCCTGTGGCTGGGCACGGCCGCGCTGACCTTGCCGTTCCTGCTTTGGCAGGGCGGGGTGGAGACGCAACTTGCGGCGATCGGGATGCAGTCCTGGGTCATGCTGGCACTGATGGGGCTGGTGCTTTGCGCCACCAGTTTTGCCGTGCAATACGGCGTCACCCATCTTTCCGCCAACCGTGCCGTGGTGCTGTTCCTGTTTGAGCTGGTGGTGGCCGCTATCACTTCCTATTTTCTCGCCGACGAAGCGATGGAACTGCGCGATTGGATCGGTGCAACGCTGATCGTCTCCGCCAGTTTGTTGTCGGGACGGCTGCATACCCCTGCAGTAAAAATATTGCCTGAGCATTGATGCCATTGAATAGTTGCATGCCATAGTTGGCGGCTGCGACTGTCTGTTATGCCATTGATGGCGGCCGATCCACTCATTTCCACTTCTCCTCGTTATCTATTCACAGCGGTATCTGGCTGATAAAAATCAATATTCAGCAATCACCATCCGTATGGCATGGCGATTGCTGATGAGCCTTCAGTTAATACTTCGGGGTAGTGCCGGTTTGGTGTGCTTGGTCTGCTGCGCCCGAGCTGGAAACTTCGGATCAAAGCCAATTGGAGGGACGAGATGGTGCGAGACAAACGAATCCTGAAGATCTTGCTCGCGGTATTCGTGCTCGGGGCGTTCTACTGGTTCGTCTTGCGCACCGATCCCAAGGTTGTGGCGCTGAACCAGGCGCTGGAGCAAGTCGCCAGCCCGGCTCTGCGGAACTATCCCTACACGTTCAGGGTGGTGCGCCTGGTAGGCGAGTCCGCGGTGATGGGTACGCCGCGTTCCTACGAGATGCCGGTGGTGCGGATGATAGGCACCCTCTATCCCAACCTGGCGGGCAAAGCGCCCGATCATCCCGATTTCATCGCTGCTGAAAAGGAACTGGCGCAAATGCAGTCCGAAGCGCGTCAGATTGTGCTCGGCCAACCCGGCGTCAGCAGCGTGAAATGGGAGCTGGACCAGAGCTGGCTCATCTCCCACAACATCCCGCTCAACTGAAGTCCGGGGTCGGGTGGGGAACGCTGCATGTGAATGTCGTGGAAAACGGATTTTGTTGCACATATATCAAGTCAGTCTGTCTATTTATGGGGGGGAAGTACAAAATGTTGAAGGTCGTCGGAGGTTTTGTCGCTGGTATCGTCGTTGTCGTGCTGCTCGTCTACAACTTCGCGGGCAGCCTGATGTTCAGGGAGATTCAAAGCCCGTTCGGTGTGGAAGAGACAGTCGCCCGCATCCAGCAGAACATTCAGAACGCCGGCAACGGTTGGTCTTTGTCCGGCCTGCGCAACGCGGCCAAGCCCATCGAGCTTGACGGCGGCAATGTGCTTCCCGTGCTGATGATCGAGGCTTGCAGCACCAGATATTCCGGCCCCATCCTCAAGGACGATTCGCTGCGTTTCCTCTCCAATCTGATGCCCTGCAAGATCTCGGTGTACAAGAAGAACGACGGCAAGACCTACATCGGCATGATGAATGCCGAACTGATCGGCAGCTTGTTCGGTGCCAAGGTGGGCGGCATCATGAAGCAAGTTTCCGCGGACCAGGCCAAGTTCGTCGTGTTCGATGCGAGCAAACCTGCCCCTGCGATGATCAAGGGCACGCCCGGCGCAACGAGCGGCGGGGCCAGCGCCGGTGCGGCAGGTGGTTGCTAAGGCAATTATCCAAATAGCTACCCTACCGTATCCACACCCAGATCAATCAAGGTGACCACATGTTATCAAGACTCAAATTCATTCTGCCGCTAATGGCAGCAGGCGCGCTGCTGGCAGCGCCGACTGCATTCGCGGTTCCCGCCGCGCCAGCTGCGGCGACCGCTCCACAACTGGAAACCATCATCAAGCCCAAAGCCTCCACGGCCGACCACAGCAAGTTCAAGGAGCTGAACCGGAATTTTCGGACCGGCCCGCAAGTGACCGAGGCTTGCCTGATCTGCCACACCGAAGCCGCCAAGCAGGTGCAGCACACCAAGCACTGGACCTGGGAGTCTACCGATCCCAAGACCGGGCAGGTGCGCGGCAAGAAGAACATCATCAACAACTACTGCACCTCACCGGTCTCCAACGAGAAAGACTGCATGGCTTGCCATGCCGGTTACGGTTGGAAGGACGACAATTTCGACTTCAAAGTCGAAAAGAACGTGGACTGCCTGATCTGCCATGACCAGACCGGCACCTACCGCAAGCTGCCGGGCGATGCCGGGCATCCGGTGTACAAGCGCGTGGAATTCCCCAAGGGCTCGGGCAAGTTTGTCGAGCCAGCCGATCTGAAAAAAGTGGCGCAGAGCATCGGTATGCCGAGTCGCAGCAACTGCGGTTCCTGCCACTTCTTCGGCGCGGGCGGCAACGGTGCGAAACACGGCGACCTCGACGCATCGCTGCAACATCCCGGTAAATACCTGGATGTGCACATGGACGAGAAGGGTTTGAACTTTACCTGCACGACCTGTCATGCCACCTCCAGCCATGAAGTCTCCGGCAGTCGTTACAACGTGGCTGCGGCAGTCAAAGGTCCGGCGCACATTCGCGGCAAGCAGGATGAATCTCCCGCAGCCTGCCAGTCCTGCCACAGCGACAAGCCGCACCATGAGGCCATGCTCAACCAGCATACCGAAAAGTTGGCCTGCCAGACCTGCCACATCCCGGAATACGCGCGCAACGAAGTGGGTACCGAGGCAAGCTGGGACTGGTCGCAAGCCACCATCATGGGGCCGGATGGCAAACCGATGGTCAGCAAAGACAGCGCCGGTCGCCGCAAATTCGACAGCAAGAAAGGCACATGGGTGTGGGATTCCTACGTGATTCCAGAGTACCGCTGGTACAACGGCGTGTCCACGTACAAGGTGATCGGCGACAAGATCGATCCGAGCAAGACCGTGCAGATCAACGAAGTGGGCGGCAGCCCGAACGATCCCGATTCGCGTATCTGGCCGACCAAGGTGCACCGCGGCAAGCAGCCCTATGACAAGGTGAATAACTATCTCACCGTGCAACACACTGCGGGCGAGGACCACACTGCACTGTGGCACAACTTTGACTGGCAGAAAGCGATCGGCGCCGGAATGAAAGCGGCCAAGCTGCCTTACAGCGGCGAGTACGGCTTCGTCGATACCGAGATGACCTGGCCGATCACCCACATGGTCGCGCCGAAACATGACGCTTTGTCTTGCGAGCAGTGCCACAGCAAGCAAGGGCGTCTGCAGGGTATAGCGGGCGTGTACCTGCCTTCCCGCGACAGCAACAGATGGCTGGACATGGCAGGCTGGACCCTGGTCCTGCTGTCGCTGATCGGCGTGCTGATCCACGGCGGACTCCGCATCTACACCGGCAAGAATAAAGGACAACACAAATGAATACAGTGAACCGACGCATCTACCTCTACAGTCGCTATGAGCGTTTCTGGCACTGGTCGCAGGCTTTGCTCGTCATTCTTATGATGATCACCGGCTTCGAAGTGCATGGATCATACAAACTGCTCGGCTTTGGAAATGCGGTGAACCTGCACACTGTTTCCGCATGGCTGCTGCTGACGCTCTGGGCTTTCACCATTTTCTGGCAATTCACCACCGACGAATGGAGACAATACATTCCGAGCCTGAAAAAGGTGGATGCCATGGTGCGTTATTACGCCTTCGGCATCTTCCGCAATGCGCCCAACCCGTTCCACAAAACTGCGGCCAAGAAACACAATCCGCTGCAGCGTCTGGCGTACCTGGCACTGCTGTCGATGGTCTCGCCGGTCATCTGGGGTTCTGGACTGTTTTATCTTTTCTATTCCTCATGGAAGGGTTTGGGTGTCGATGCCTGGCTGAGCTTGGAGGCGGTGGCATTCGTTCACACTGCCGGTGCGTTTATGATGCTGGTGTTCTTCATTGCGCACGTCTACCTGACGACCACCGGCCATACACCGACCGCACACATCAAGACGATGGTCACGGGTTGGGAAGAAGTGGATTGAGCTGTCTGACGCTGCAAACAAAAAGCCGCTAGAAGTAGCGGCTTTTTTTTGATGCAATTCGGATCATTTGCCGGAACGTGCTGCCACGTCGTGCAGCAATGGCAGATACTCCGCCCAGCGCGAGATCGGGCCGACGTTGGAGAACACGACGATGCCGTGCTTGTCCAGGATATAGGTGGTCGGGAAGACCTCGGCGATGTATCTGTCGTGGATGGACTTGCCGTTGGCCAGCGGCAGGGAATCATTTGCTTTCTTGCTCACACCCGAATCGTACAAGGGCAACTGCAGGCGCTGTTGACGGGCCCACTTGCTGGCGGTGCCAATATCCTCGCGCACCTGCAGCAAGACCATTTTGATATCGGGCGAGTCTCCCAACTGCCGATGCAGCTGCTGCATCTCCGGCATCTCGCGCCGGCACGGCGGACACCATGATCCCCAGAAATGCAGCACGACCACCTTGCCGCGCAGGTCGGAAAGCTTCATGGCTTTGCCCTGCGGATTCTTGAAAGCCAGGTCGTAGAAGCGCTCGCCGCGTTTCAGTCCGGTATTGGCCTTGTCGGCGGCGGAACGGTCCAGATAGGGACCCCAGAGTCCGGTCCAGGCTTTCTTGTCGAACACCACCTTGTCGTCCAGCGCATAAAGGATGCATGCATATCCGTTGTCGAACTCGCAGGTCTGCAGGGTGTCCTCGGCGACGGACTCGCCAGAGGAGCCGTTGCCGTTCCATGTCCATGCGCCGCCCGGGGCGATGGCGAAAGCGCGATGCCGTTCGGCAGCCAGAAAGTCGCGGTAAGCCTCTTTCCCAGACCGGTCGAGATGCGGGATGGCTTCGATATCGTTCAAACCGCCAGCAGTTGCTGTTGTGCTGGCGAATAGCAGGGCGGTCAACAGCAGCGGGAGGTACAGGTACATGGGCGGGGTCACGTTGGTATGGCCTTTGGTTGGTCTATAGAGAATAGCTGCGGCTATTTTGCGGGGTCGATATGTCAGCGTCAACGACAGACTTGGATTTCTCCTTAACACTTGGCTACATTCGTTTTTTTCCGACGAACGGCGCTGTATTTGAATTGTGTTACAGCGATCGACTAGGGTAGACTTCGTGCGATTTTGGTGAGGTTAACTCTGAAGGCCGGACTCGTGCATGGATTCTCAAACATGAATAACATCCCAACTCCTGACCAGATCAATGAGTTGTTCAACAACGAAGACCGGCATATCGTATGGGCGAAGGTGACCGGAATCATCCGCCGGATGAGCCGGGATTACGATTTCGCCCTCATTGAGTCCGTATACGAAGATGTCATGCGCCTGTTCCATGGCGACTACCCGGATTATTCCTCCATCAAGACGCTGTACCACGATCTTCCCCATACGCTGGAGGTGCTGCTTTGCGGTGCGCGCCTCATGCATGGCGTGCATCTGTCGGGCGACCGCCTGACGGACGAGGAGATCTCGCTGATCGTGATCGCTATCCTGATGCACGATGTTGGTTATGCCCAACGCAAAAGCGAGGAAACCGGGACCGGGGCGCAGCATACGCAGACGCACGTCCAGCGCGGAATCGAGTTCATGCGGCAGTACTTTGCCGACCAGCATCTCCCCGAGCACGTCCCGGTCTCGGTGACCGCCATGATCCTGGGGACAGAACACAACCGTCCCTTTGCGCAAATTTGCTTCAGGGATGAACGTTCGCGCATGCTTGGCCGCATCGTTGCCACTGCGGATATCACCGGCCAGATGGCCGACCGAATCTATCTGGAAAAGCTGCTGTTCCTGTATCTCGAGTTCAAGGAGGCGAACTTCGGTAGCTACGAGAGCAACTATGATCTATTGCGCCAGACCAACCGTTTCTACGAGACGACGCGCGCGAAGCTGGACGGGGCGCTGGGGGGTATCTACAAGAATCTGGAATACCACTTCATGGACACGATGGGCGTCGGCAACAACTACTATCTGGAATCCATCGAGAAGAATATGGCTTACCTGGCCAAGGTCGTCGCACACGACGAAGATGAGCTCTACAATATGCTCAAGCGCCACGGCGTCGCCGAGATATCGCGCAAGTTGACGCAGCCGGACTGAACCGAACCCGGCCAAGCATCACCCCCATTCCGATAATCCATGTAAAAAATCCGCCCCGAAGGCATTCGGGGCAGCAGGGATGAATCACGGGTTGTCGGGGGCGCTTCAGGCCACTGTCACCTTCGTATCCAGATACACATCCTGAACCGCATTCAGCAATGCGATGCCGTCCTTCAGCGGTTTCTGGAATGCCTTGCGGCCGAGGATCAAGCCCATGCCCCCGGCGCGCTTGTTGATCACGGCCGTGCGGACTGCCTGCTGCAGGTCGTCCTTGCCCGATTCGCCGCCGGAGTTGATCAGGCCGGCGCGGCCCATGTAGCAGTTCGCCACCTGGTAGCGCACCAGGTCGATGGGGTGGTCGGTGGTGAGTTCGCTGTAGACCTTGGGATGGGTCTTGCCGAACTTGATGGCGTTGTAGCCGCCGTTGTTCTCGGCCATCTTCTGCTTAACAATGTCGGCATTGATGGTGGCGGCGAGATGGTTGGCCTGACCGGTCAGGTCGGCAGCGACGTGGTAGTCCTTGTCACCCACCTTGAAACCGGAATTGCGCAGGTAAGCCCACAACACGGTCGCCATGCCCAGTTCGTGCGCGCGCTCGAACGCTTCGGAGATCTCCTGGATCTGGCGGCGCGAATGTTCGGAACCGTAGAACACCGTCGCGCCCACGGCCACCGCGCCCATGTTGAAAGCCTGTTCCACGCTGGCGAACAGCGTCTGGTTGTAGATGTTGGGATAGGTCAGGATCTCGTTGTGGTTGATCTTCACGATGAACGGGATCTTGTGTGCATAACGGCGCGCGACGGAGGACAGCACGCCCAGCGTGGAAGCCACCGCGTTGCAGCCGCCTTCCATCGCGAGTTTGACGATGTTCTCGGGGTCGAAATAGATCGGATTGGGTGCGAAAGACGCGCCGCCCGAGTGCTCCACGCCCTGATCCACCGGCAGGATGGAGAGGTAGCCGGTATTGGCCAGCCGCCCGTGACCGTAAAGGGATTGCATACTGCGCAGCACGCCGGTGC
>Ga0154599_108_pt3 | contig 18213 bp, 18 predicted proteins | sample RifGroF2_FD_116028 | JGI IMG/M metagenome (GOLD analysis project Ga0154599, IMG submission 116028) | Sideroxydans sp. GWF2_59_14 | reverse complement strand
GCGGCCCATGCAAAAGTGACAGTGCAGGAACTGACGCGGGAGGAAAAATGAACCATCTCGACCTTCTCACCTTTGCGCGCGGTAGCGCGATGAACTGGGCGCTGATCATCTTCGTCGCGGGAATCGTGCTGCGTCTGTTCGAGATCTTCGGCCTCAGCCGCAAGCAGGACCTGGCCCGACCGCGCACCGATTCGCCGGGCAGTGGCTGGCGCACGATGTTCACTCGCTCCATCCCGCCGCAGGGCATGCTGAAGCGCGAGCCGGTGACTTACATCGGCGGCTACGTGTTTCACCTCGGCCTGTTCCTTGCCATCTTCTTCTTCGCACCGCATATTGAGTTCTTCCGCAGCATCACCGGCCTGAGCTGGCGAGCTTTGCCATCGGCGCTGGTGGATGCCTCGGTGGTGGCTGCGATCGTTGCCTTGTTCGTGCTGCTCGCGCACCGCCTCAATAATCCGGTGAAACGCATGCTATCCGGCTTCGGCGACTACCTGGCGTGGACAGTGACCCTGTTGCCGCTGCTGACCGGCTACATGGCCTATCACCACCTGATGCTCGAATACACGCTGATGCTGTCGCTGCACATCTTCTCGGTCGAATTGCTGCTGGTACTGCTGCCGTTCACCAAACTGTTCCATACCTTCTCCGTATTCGTGTCGCGCTGGTACAACGGCGACTTTTACGGACGCAAGGGTGTAGCTTCCTAGGAGGGATAATGAGCGCTACTCTTGCCAAAGGAATTAACGCCTTCAAGGAAGTGATCGACACGCCGATCGCCAGTTACTTCTCCAGCTGCGTGCACTGCGGCCTGTGCGCCGAGGCCTGTCTGTTCCACAACGAGACCGGCGATCCAAAATACACGCCCATCCACAAGCTGGAACCGCTGCGCCGCGTGTGGAAACAGGAATACACGCTGCTCGGAAAGCTGGGCAAGATGCTCGGCTTGTCCAAGCCGGTGACGGATGAAGAGCTGACCGAATGGGAACCGCTGGTCTACGACAGCTGCACCATGTGCGGTCGCTGCTCCATGGTCTGCCCGGTCGGCAACGACATCACCTACATGATCCGCAAGATGCGCGAAGGCATGTCCGCCTCCGGCCATGCGCCGGAAGACATGAAAGGCGCGACCAAGCGCGCGATCGAGATCGGCAGCCCGATGGGCATCAAGTGGCCCGCAGTGCAGGCACAGATCAAGCACGTGCAGGCCGAGACCAACATCGAAGTGCCGGTCGACAAGATGGGGGCTGATTATCTGGTACTGATGTCCTCGATGGAGATCATCAACTTCCCCGAATATCTTTCCGCGATCAGCCGCATCTTCAAGCAGGCCGGCGTGAGCTGGACGCTGGCACCGGATGCCTTCGAGGCGACCAACAGCGGCATTCAGATCGGTTCCTCCGACCTTGCACGCGAGATCGTCAGCCGCATAGTGGTGGCTGCCGAACGACTGAAGGTGAAATGTGTGATCAGTCCGGAATGCGGCCATGCCTTCACCGCAATACGCTGGGAAGGTCCCAACCTGATGGGCAAGCCGTTCGGTTTCGAGGTGAAGCACATCCTCGAAGTGCTGGACGAACTGCACGCAGCGGGCAAGCTCAAGACCAAGGGCAAGGACAAACGCCCGCTGACCTATCACGATCCCTGCCAGATCACGCGGCGCGGTGGCGTGGTGGAGCAGCCGCGCCGTCTGCTTGGTTCGGTCGCGGAAGATTTCCGCGAGATGCCGGATGCGGGTGTGATGAACTGGTGTTGCGGCGGCGGGGGAGGCGTGTCGGCCAACTCGCGCGCCGAACCGCTGCGGCTCGAAGTGTTCAAAGTCAAGAAACGGCAGATCGAAGCGACAGGCGTGCATACGATGATCACCGCCTGCGCCAACTGCCGCATCGTGATGGAAGAGGGTCTGGAGCATTACCACATGAAGGTCGAAGTGCTGGGCCTCACCGAGCTGCTCGCCGAATATCTGGTCGAAGGAGAATGACGACATGACGATCACCAACGACAGTGAATTCAAATCGGCTATCGCCAAACTGCCCAGGGCCGGACAGCGTCAGGTCGGCGCGCGTTTTGCCGAGAGTGTTCTGGCACTGTGCAAGGACGCCAGAGTGAAGCACGCCATCGCCACGGCCATGCGCGCGGATACCACCGAAGACGAACTCGCCGCCGCGCTCGACTCGGCCAAGAAAGCCAGCGTGGACAGCTTCACCCTGTGCGGCAAGGAATGTGACTGGAACAGCCAGGCCGGGCATTTCGTCGCCGAGGCCGCATTGGCCTGTCTCAAATCCGGCACCACCCCGGCGTGGGATGCTGCCATGCATGCGCGCATGGCGCGCACCAGCGAGAGCATCGCCACCGGGCAGGGCACCGAGAATGCCGAGTCCGCAGCGCAATACCGCATTCTTACTGCATTCCTGAAAGCTTGAGGAAACTGAAATGACCACTACAAATCGCGTCGTCGTCGACCCCGTCACCCGCATCGAAGGCCACCTGCGCATCGAGGCCGAGACCGATGCCTCCGGTCGCATCACCCGCGCCTCTTCCGCCGGCACCATGGTGCGCGGCATCGAGATCATCATGCGCGGCCGCGATCCGCGCGAGGCTTGGGCCTTGGCGCAACGCATCTGCGGCGTGTGCACGCTGGTGCACGGCATCGCCTCGGTGCGTTCGGTCGAGAACGCGCTGAAGATAGACATCCCGCACAACGCCGAACTCATCCGCAACCTGATGATAGGCGCGCAATACATCCACGACCACGTGATGCACTTCTACCACCTGCATGCGCTGGACTGGGTGGATGTGGTGTCAGCATTGAAGGCAGACCCCAAGGCGACCTCGGCGCTGGCGCAGAGCCTGTCCGGTTACGCCAAGTCCTCGCCCGGTTATTTCAGCGACGTACAGCGCAAGCTCAAAGGTTTCGTCGAAGCCGGACAGCTGGGCATCTTCGCCAACGGCTACTGGGGACACCCGGCCTACAAGTTGCCGCCCGAAGCCAACCTGATGGCGGTGGCGCATTATCTCGACGCGCTGGAATGGCAACGCGACGTGGTGAAACTGCATGCCGTGTTCGGCGGCAAGAACCCGCACCCCAACTTCGTGGTCGGCGGTGTGCCGTGCGCGATCAGCATCGACCCGAATCATCCGGGGCAGGGCAAAGGCCCTCACTTTCAGGGTGGCAATTCCGGCACGGCGGTTAACGTCGTCGGACTGCAAACCGTGCAGAACGCCATCAACCAGATGCGCAGCTTCGTCGATCAGGTGTATGTGCCCGACACACTCGCCATCGCTGGCTTCTACAAGGACTGGGCGAAGCAGGGCGAGGGCGTGGGCAACTTCCTCACCTTCGGCGATTTCCCGGCCAAAGGCATGTCCGATCCGTCTTCGTACATGATCCCCTCCGGCGTGATCCTGAATCGCGACCTCTCCAAGATCCATCCCATCGACCTGAACGCCGAAGGCGAGATACAGGAATTCGTCAGCCACGCTTGGTACGACTACTCGGTGGGCAAGGAGCAGGGTTTGCATCCCTACAAGGGCGAGACCAAGCTCGACTACACCGGCCCGAAACCGCCATACGACCATCTGGATGTAGACAAGGAATATTCCTGGATGAAATCGCCGCGCTGGAAAGGTCAGGCCGTCGAAGTCGGCCCGCTGGCGCGCGTGCTGATGATGTATGCCTCCGGGCACGAGCAGACCAAAGAACTGGTCGGCATGACCCTGAAGAAACTAGACCTGCCGGTACAGGCGCTGTATTCCACACTGGGCCGCACCGCCGCGCGCACGCTGGAAACCAAGATTGTCGCCGACGCGATGCAAGGCTGGTACGACCAACTCATCGCCAACATCAAGGCGGGCGATGTAAGGACCTTCAACGAAACGAAGTGGGAACCTTCGACATGGCCCAGCCACGCGCAAGGAGTCGGCGTGATGGAAGCACCGCGCGGCGCGCTTTCGCACTGGATCGTGATCAAGGATCAAAAGGTAGACAACTACCAGGCCATCGTCCCCAGCACCTGGAATGCCGGACCGCGCGATGCGCAGGGCAATCAGGGGCCATATGAAGCGGCGCTGAAAGGCCATCAGTTACATGATGCCAAGCAACCTATCGAAGTGCTGCGCACCATCCACAGCTTCGATCCGTGCATCGCCTGTGCGGTGCATGTGACGGATCCGGATGGGGAGGAGTTGGTGAGGGTGAAGGTTGTCTAAGGAATATTTCGTTCTTATCCTCTCGAACCATCAAGATTGAGTCAAGCAAATCTAGCGGTTTTATTGTTTGACCCACGTTGGCAAAGCGATAATTGGCAATCCCATTTCATGCCTCTTTGTATTGACTTCTGACATTGCTACACCAACTTCATGTACAGCGTTAATAACGTCTTTTTTGATGTTCTCATTAACCTCACTAAGTTGCTTATGGACGTCATTGAGTAAATTTTCCAAAGAAGTGTCCTTGTAAACTTTGATCATCTGAATGCTGAAAATAAGCCATTTTCCCAAGCTCTCGAAATTGCTGTTGTATTCTGTAGTCAATTTTTGAAGCTTAGTTGTGTAATCAGCAACTCGTCCGAATTGCTCATGAGTGAATTCTGGATTTATCTCAAGAATTGTTTTCTTTAGTTCCAAAGCTTGCTGAGTGACTTCCCTCACACTCTCTGCTTTTTGGCGAACCTGTAATACTCGATTTCTTAGCCATTCGCCGGCCTCGTGGCCAAGTAGTTCATCTTGGATGCGTTCTCTCACCGTATGTGTGTCTAGTTCATGCAAAACAATGTCGCGCTCAAGAGCTTCAAGCCGCGCTGATGTATTGTCATTTTTTGTACTGGTTAGCAGAGCCGAGATAATGAGAATCAACAACATGCTATCAAGAGATACTCGAAGAATTTGCGAGAAAAAGTCCGACGGTAGTGATTGGATAACGAGATAAATGCAGACAGCATTACCTATCCATAGCAAGAGTGATATTGGGAAAAATATATATCTATTGAGCCCGTTGGCACCATTTCCTTGCGCGACCAATATGAGTGGAGATGGATATTCAGTTTTACTCTGATAGATTTTTAATACTGAGAAAACAATTACGGTAAGCAGAAGGAATGGTAACAATATGAATGTATTGATTGCACCTTGAATGCGAGGCCAGCTAGAGTACGCAATCCCTAAGTATTCATTGGAATAATGTAGGCCAGCTGTTGGTAGCAATAGGCCTAAAGCTAGGAGAGCTATCAGATGAATGAGGGATATGTTTTTTTCTTCGAACAATGAAATCCGAAAGCCAAATTGTCCTCTTCTCACCGGTTGCAAAGATGTTCTAAATAGATCAATGGTGAGTATGGCAGTAATCTGCATATAACCGTACAACTGTACTACATAGGCAATAAGTACCGAATCTGCTTTTATTAGAGGCACCTCTGGTATGAGTTGCCACACGACATAGATAAGGGCGACCAATAAGCTCCATGTGGTAATTCCGGCTTTCTTCCCTTTATTATCTTCCCTGTCTCGAAGGACTCTTATGTAATTTAGGTATTGGTCTGTGTCCATGTGTTTGATTAAAAGGTATGGTCTAGTGAAAGGAAATATTTACCTTGCAAGAGCTAAATTATGAATGGATTGATAAGTGCGGATTACGTTGTCGAAATCAGTCTTTCTTGCCGTCGAATGCTAGCAAATCCCCCTGTTTATTGAAACGAGAAAAAAGGTCTATATACAGACCGTTCGGCGCATGTCGTATCTGCCTGCAACGCCCCAACTGATACCAGAACGTTCGCTCTGCAGGGATCAATGGGGTCGTGCTCGATTGATTTTCAACCCTCAGCCAGATAAGCCACCCAAGTTGGCAGCCATCTGGGCCAGCCAATCCTGTGCCATTGCGGCGGCCTGCTCCAGGTTGGCTGTTGCTTCCGGACTCAAACTATCACCCAATTCAAAACCGTAACCGCGCAAGCGCAACAAGTAGCAGGGCGGCGCATCCGTGCCATACACCTGTTTGAAGGTATGCAACACCGCGAACGGTGTCATGGCGTGGCTGGTGTAGCTGTTGTCCTGCGCGGCGGTGATGGCGGAGAAGTGGAACGGCGCTTCACAGGACATATCCGCATCGATGAACAGTACGGCAGTTCGTCCGACCAGGTCGGTGACGTGCTCGACCTGCAACTGGAAATCTTCGATGAACTCGATCTGGTCCGTGCCGGATTCGGATTGCAGCTGGCGAATCAGCAGCGGTGCCAGTGCATCGTCGCCGCGCGACTCGTTGCCGATGGCGATGACGAGGAGGGGAATGGTCATGATGATTGGATTGATATCCGTTCGTCCTGAGCCTGTCGAAGGGTGAATGGACCACTTCGTCTTTGTCAGGGGGCTTCGACTGGCTCAGCCCGAACGGTAGTTATTCAGTTTGCAGAATCGCATAGCGCGCCAGACGTATTGCGCGTCAGCATATCCACCCGTCCACCTTCCACATCCAGCAACTCCACTTCCAGCGGCATCTTGCCCAGCGCGTGCGTGGCGCAGGACAGGCAGGGATCGAAGGCGCGGATGGCGACTTCGATGTGGTTGAGCAGGCCTTCGGTGAGTTTCTTGCCGTCGATGAATTGTCTTGCCACCTGACGGATGGCTTCGTTCATCGCCTGATTGTTGTGGGTGGTGGAGACGATGAGGTTGCAGCGCACGATCTGGTCGTTCTCGTCCACTTTGTAATGGTGGATAAGCGTGCCGCGCGGTGCTTCGATCACGCCGACGCCGCGTTCCTGCCGTACACCTTTACTGACCAGATCGTCACCTTGCAGATCCGGATCGAGCAACAGTTCGCGTATCTGTTCGGCGGCATGCAGCATCTCGATCATGCGCGCCCAATGAAAGCCCAATGTCGCACCTGCCGCCTTGCCGCCGTCGAATGCCATGAAGGCCTTGCGCTCGGCTTCGGCCAGCGGGGTGGGAATGAAGTCGCACTGTGTGACGCGCGAGAGCGGTCCCACGCGATACCAGCCGTTCTCGGTGCCGAGGCTGCGCAGGAAAGGGAACTTCATGTACGACCAGGGTTTCACGTCTTCGAAGATCACGTCCCAGTAATGGCTGTAGTCGTAATGATCGAACAGCGTCTTGCCGTCCATGTCGCGCGCGCGCAGGCCACCGTGGTACAGGTCCATCGCGCCGTCGGCGCGCACCATGTTCAATGTGTGCGCCTTGAAGCGGCCGAAGTTGTTGTAGAGCTCGAGGTTCTGCTCGAACAGCTTGCGTGCGATGCCGACCGACTCTTGGCTCCAGGTCACGATCTGCTCGATGTCCTTGAGCAGGTAGTCGCGTTCTTCGATGCTGACGTTCTTGTTCACGCCGCCGGGGATGGAGCCGGTGCCATGGATGCGTTTGCCCGCGGTGACGCGGATCACTTCCTGGCCGAACTTGCGCAACAGTACGCCCTGTTTGGCGATATCGGGATAAGCCGCGACGATACCGACAATGTTGCGTTTGGCGACATCGGAATCGAAACCGAACAGCAGGTCGGGCGAACACAGGTGGAAGAAGTGCAGTGCATGCGATTGCAGCATCTGGCCGTAGTGCATCAGGCGGCGCACCTTCTCTGCGGTCGGCGTGAGTGTGGCGCCTACGATCATGTCCATCGCCTTGGATGCGGCGATATGGTGGCTCACCGGGCAGATGCCGCACAGGCGCTGCACCATCACCGGCGCTTCCCAGTAAGGACGGCCCTGGATGAATTTCTCGAAGCCGCGGAACTCGACGATGTGCAGGCGCACTTGTTTCACATGATCGTTCTCGTCCAGTAGCAGCGTGACCTTGCCGTGGCCTTCCACGCGCGACACCGGATCGATGGCGACGCGGCGCAGGTTCTCGGGGTGGGCGGCGGTTTCGAGCGAATCAGTCATATTTGATCAATCCATGCCCCAGTTCAGGCGTCTTGCCCGCGATGAGGTCGGTGAGGAATTTCCAGATGGCATCGCCGGAAGGCGGACAGCCGGGGATGAAGTAATCGATCTTCACCACCTCGTGCAGCGGGTGCACCTTGTCCAGCGGTAGCGGCAATTCGGGATTGTTGGGGATGTGGCCGTGTTCCAGTCCCGGTTCGGTCAGGTACACCTCGGTGAGACAACTGCCGAGGTCGAGATGGTTGCGCTGCGCGGGCAGGCCGCCGTTGATCGCGCAGGCACCGATGGCGATGAGTATCTTGCAGTTCTTGCGGAACTCATGCAGCACATGCACGTTCTCCGCATTGCACACGCCGCCCTCAATGATGCCGATGTCGCAGGGGCCGCAGTGCTTGATGTCGTTGATTGGGGAACGGTCGAACTCGACGAGGTCCAGCAGTGTGAGCAGACGTTCGTCGATGTCGAGGAACGACATGTGGCAACCGAAGCAGCCGGCGAGCGAGGTGGTGGCGACCCTGAGTTTTTTCTTGTCAGTCATGCTTCGCTCCCGACGGGATGCGCGGGGCATCTTGCAATGCCTGTGTACTGATCGGACTCTTGTCGTAACGTCGCTCGCCGATGGGCTGGCTGAAACCGACACGTTTCCTCAGGATTACGCCGACCGGGCAGACCTCCATGGCCTTGTCGGTGAGCGCGATATCGGTGTCCTTGAGCAATCCCGATTCGGAATTGACGATAAGGTGTTTGGTGATGCCGCGACCTGCCAGCGCGAACACGTTCTTGCCATCCACTTCGCTCGATGCGCGCACGCAGAGTTCGCACAGTACGCAGCGGTTAAAGTCGAGCAGGATGTCGGGATGCGAGGCATCGATTGGACGATCGGGATATAGATGGCGGAAGCCGGTGGCATGCACTTCGAGGTCGTAGCCCAGCGCCTGCAATACGCAGTTGCCGCTCTTCTCGCACGAGGGGCAGAAATGGTTGCCTTCGGCGAACAGCATCTGCACCAGCGTGCGGCGCAAGGCGTTCAATTCTTCGATGTCGCTTTCCACGCTGAGTCCCGCTTCGGCCGGCATGGTGCAGGATGCGGTGGTGCGGCCGTTGACCTTGACCGTGCAGAGCTTGCAGCTGCCGTGCGGCTTGAATTCGGGGTGGTAGCACAGGTGCGGAATGTAATGCCCGGCAGCCAGCGCGGCCTGCATCACGGTCTGGCCGGGTTCGAATGGAACCGCTGCTCCGTCGAGTTGGAAAGTGTCGCTCATTCGGTCTCCTTCAGGTGCGCGCCGGCATCGTCGCGTCCGGTCATCTGCCGCGCGCGTGCCAGCGAGCCGTCGAGGTCGAAAGCGGGCGAGAACATCAGCGATTTCAGTTTGTTCTCGTATGCGGGACGGAAATGCTTGAGCGTGTGCAGTACCGGGTTGCAGGCGGTGCGTCCCAGGCCGCAATGGGAACTGGTCTGCAGCACACGATCCAGATTCTCCACCTCGGCAAGGTCGTACTGCGTGCCGTGTCCATCGGCGATCTTGTCCAGGGTCTGTTTCAGTATCGAGGTGCCGACGCGGCAGGGTGTGCAGAAGCCGCAGCTCTCATGCGCGAAGAAATGCACGAAGTTGCGCGCCACTTCGAACATGTCGCGGCTGTCGTCGAACACCATGAACGCGCCCGCAGTCGGCAGATCCTCGAATCCCAGCTTGCGGTTGAATTCGTTTTCGCCGACGCAGATGCCGGAAGGGCCGCTGATCTGCACCGCGCGCGTGTTCACCGCGCCGCAGTCCTGCAATATCTCGCGTACCGTTACGCCAAAGGGGTATTCGTAGATGCCGGGATAGGCACAGTCGCCGGAGACGGAGATCAATTTGCTGCCGCTGGATTTTTCCGTGCCGATGGCGCGGTATTTGTCTGCGCCCATATGCATGGCCAGCGCGGCCTGGCAGAAGGTCTCGACGTTGTCCACGGCGGTCGGCTGCATCATGTAGCCGTGGGTGACGGGGAAGGGCGGACGGTTGCGCGGCACGCCGCGTTTGCCTTCCAGCGATTCGATCAGTGCCGATTCCTCGCCGCAGATATAGGCGCCCGCGCCGAGATGGATATCAATGTCGAAATCGAAACCGGGTTTGCCGAGGATGCTCTCGCCCAGCAGGTTGCTGTCGCGGCGGCGCTGCAACACGGCGCGCAGGGGTTCGAGCAGATAGCGGTATTCCCCGCGCAAGTAGAGGAAACCTTTTCTTGCACCGACCGCCAATGCGCACAGGGTCATGCCCTCGAATACCAGATCGGCCTGACGGGTGAGCAGGACTCTGTCCTTGAACGTGCCCGGTTCACCTTCGTCGGCATTGCACACCACGAAATGCCGGTTGCCTTCCGCATTGCGGCAGGCCTCCCATTTCTGTCCGGTGGGGAAGCCAGCACCGCCGCGGCCGCGCAGGCCGGATGCCTTGATGACATCGACGATATTCAGTCCGCCTGCGGGCAGGGCGGCATGCAGCACCTCGCCGTAAGCAAGTTTGTTGTCGAGCAACAATCCGCCTCGGCGGACATCATCGTCCACCTTGAAGAAGTCTGCAGGCCAGTCTGAGAGCGGCGTACGGTTGCGGATGAGTTGAGCGATCTCTTGCACGCGCTGGTGGGTCAGGCGTGTGATGGTGCGTCCGTTAACCAGCATCGCCGGTCCCTGATCGCACATGCCGGTACAGGAAGTGGGGCCTATGCTGACCAGACCATCCTCGGAGACCTTGCCGGGTTGCAGCCACAGCAACTGGCACATCTGTTCCATCAGGGCTTCGCTGCCCAGCATGCGGTCAGTGATGTTGTCCGAGAACAGCACGCGGTATTCGCCTTGCGGCTTGAGGTGCAGGAAAGAATAGAAAGAGGCAACGTTCTCGATACGCGCGTAGGGGATGTCCAGGGAGGTCGCGAGTCTGGTCGCCACAGCAGGCGGGATGTGGCCGAAATGTTCCTGAACTTCGATGAGGATCTGCAGCAACAGCGTGGCATCGCCGCCATGACGCGATACCAGATCATCCATCCACTTGCGGGCAGGAGCGTCAATACGAAGGTCGTTGTCTGGTAGCATAGCGTCGCTGTTGGAACATTACCGAAACGTACCGAGATAGTGTACCCCGAGTCCGGCAGAACACAATATGAACTTTTAGTGAAGGAACAGATAGACCATGCACATGCACGACCCCCATCCCTTCTCATACGAAGTGGAAGAAGCAAATTTTGACGAGAAAGTGGTAGCGCGTTCACAGGAGACACCGATCCTGCTTGATATCGGCGCCGAATGGTGTGCGCCGTGCAAAGTCCTGGGGCCGCATCTGGAGAGACTGGTAAAGGAGTACAACGGCAAGTTCCTGCTGGCCAAAGTCGATGCCGACGAGAACATGCGCATCGCCGGAAAACACAAAGTCAGGGGATTCCCGACCGTCATCGCCTACAGTCGCGGTCAGGAGATCGACCGCTTCCACAGTTCGCACCCCGATCACTTCCTGCGCCAGTTCATCGACAAGCTGATCGCACACCATCAGGCCAACGCCTGAAACACGACTTTGAATGGAAAAGGACACCGCAGGGTGTCCTTTTTATTTGGCGGAGAGGGCGGGATTCGAACCCGCGGTGGGATGTTATCCCACACACGCTTTCCAGGCGTGCGACTTAAACCGCTCATCCACCTCTCCGGAAGGGCGCGCAGAATAAACTAGAACGCCAATTCAGGCAATCGGAAAAGTGCTTTTCACCCTTTCAGCGCGGAAAATACGGATAGTTCGCTGGTATCGGTCAGACCTCGCGCCTGTAAGGTAGAGATGAGTTCTGGGTTGGTACAGCGCAGGTAGGGGTTGGTGGCCTTTTCCAGCGCTATGGTGAATGGCACGGTCGCCCGACCGGCGGCACGCAAGGCCTGTGTATCGGCAATGCGGCGCTGGATGTCCTGGTTGCCGGGCTCGCAAACGAGTGCATATGACAAGCAAGATAAGGTGTATTCGTGCGCGCAATAGACCAGGGTGTCTTCGGGTAATGCCGCCAGCCGTTGCAGGGAGTGATGCAATTGGGCCAAGGTTCCCTCGAAATTCCTGCCACAACCCGCGCCAAACAAGATGTCGCCGCTAAACACCAAGCCCGGCGCGACGAAGGCGATATGGTCATCCAGATGTCCGGGCAGTTCGATGATGTCGAAAACCAGGCCGAATCGGTCCAGCGTCAGGCGGTCGCCCTCGCGCAAGTCGTGGGTGATATGGGGGTTCTTCGGATGGCTTCGCCCGTGCACCGGCACGTTATATACTCCGCGCAGTTCCTCGATGCCGTCGACATGGTCGTGATGGCGGTGGGTACACAGAATCGCCTCCAGATTCAGGCCGTTCCGTTGCAGGAAATCCAGCACCGGCCAGGCTTCACCGGGATCGACCACGACGGCGCTGCGGTCGTCATGGATGGCCCAGATGTAGTTGTCCTGCAGGGCGGGGATGGTGGCAATCTCGAACATGAAGGTTTACAGGTAAACAGGCGATGCCTAATTGTAAGTCACGCGCACAAAGTCTGAGTGAATGGTTCGCCAGCGAGCAGGGCGGCTATATCCTGACGCGCGAGCAGGCCTACTTCGACAAGACGGTGGCCGATATCTTCGGTTTCAATGCCGCACAGATGGGCTTGCCGGAGCAGAATTTCCTGCACAACAGCCGCATCCCGCTGCGCTTCTCTGCGGGCAACCAGCCGGGCAACGATGTGCGGCTGATCTGCACCGAACTGCCGTTCGACAGCGATAGCCTGGATCTGGTGTTGCTGCCGCATGTGCTTGAGTTCTCGGACAATCCGCACCAGATCATCCGCGAGGTGGAACGCGTGCTGATGCCGGAGGGCAACCTCATCATCAGCGGTTTCAATCCGTTCAGCCTGTGGGGGCTGCACCGCGCGCTGGGCAGGAAGCAGGGCTATCCCTGGAGCGGCCAGTTCATCACGCTGCAGCGCATGAAGGATTGGCTGGCGCTGCTTGGCTTTGAGGTGGTGGGTGGGCGTTTCGGCGCGTATGCGCCGCCGTTCCATCACCGCAAATGGCTGGACCGTTGCGACTTCATGGAAAAGGCGGGGGACCGCTGGTGGGCGGTGAGCGGCGGGGTGTATTTCCTGCATGCGATCAAGCGCGTGCCGGGCATGCGCCTGATCAAGCCGAAATGGAACGCGGGGCTGGTGCGCAAACTGTTGCCGGTGGCGCCGAAATTGAACAACAAGATCACACAGAAGACAGAGTCAGAATGAGCGAAGAGGTAGTCGAGATATTCACCGATGGCGCCTGCAAGGGCAATCCCGGCGTGGGCGGATGGGGCGCGCTGCTGCGCATGAAGGGCAAGGAGCGCGAGCTGTTCGGCGGTGAGGCGCACACCACCAACAACCGCATGGAACTGCTGGGAGCGATCTCGGCGCTGGAAGCATTGACGCGCCAGTGCAAGGTACGCCTGCATACCGACTCGAAATACGTGCAGCAGGGCATCAGCGAATGGGTGCACAACTGGAAGAAGCGCGGCTGGAAGACGGCCGACAAGAAACCAGTGAAGAACGAAGACCTGTGGCGCAGGCTGGACGCGCTGGCCGAGCAGCACCATGTCGAATGGGTGTGGGTGAAGGGACATGCGGGGCACGACGGCAACGAGCGCGCCGACCAGTTGGCGAACCGCGGCGTGGAATCGATACAGGGAGGCGGTGATGCGTAAAATCGTGCTGGATACGGAAACCACCGGACTCGATCCCAAGCAGGGGCACCGCATCATCGAAGTCGCTGCCATCGAGATGGACGGGCGCAAGGTCTCCGAGCGCACCTTCCACCGTTACCTCAATCCCGAACGCGAGATCGACGAAGGTGCGGCGGCGGTGCACGGACTGACGCTGGACCGCTTGCAGGGCGAGCCCAAGTTTGCCGAAGTCGCCCCTGCGCTGCTCGAATTCATCGCCGGTGCGGAACTCATCATCCACAACGCGCCGTTCGATATCGGTTTCCTCAATGCCGAACTGGCACTGGCCGGACTGCCGCTGCTGAAAAATCAGGTGATCGACACGCTCAAGGTCGCCAAGGAACTGCATCCGGGCAAGAAGAACAACCTGAACGCCCTGTGCGACCGCTACCAGATCGACAACTCGCACCGCACCCTGCACGGCGCGCTGCTCGATACCGAGCTGCTCGCCGAAGTCTATCTGGCGATGACGCGCGGGCAGGAGAGCCTGCTGGGCGAGGACAGTAGCGATGAAGAGGGCGGGCACCTCAACGCGGAGGGAGAAGCGATACGCATGAGCGTGCGCGTGTTGTCCGCCAGCGAAGACGAACTCGCTCTGCATCGTAGCCAACTGGAAGACATCGAGAAAGCCAGCAAAGGAGCCTGCGTTTGGAAAAGACTGCAAGAACAGCCGTCATCCTGAAATGGTCGCGGCGAGTCCGCTGGACCCTGACGGCGGTGGTGCTGGCTTATATCGCCGTATGCGTTTATTTCTGGGCCATCCAGCGCAGCAAGATATATCTGCCCAGCGCCGACATCCAAACCACACCTGACCGATTGGGGATGAAGTACGAGCAATTCACCATCCCCTCGGGTTCCGCCAAGGCGCGTGGCGAACTCTATGCTTGGTGGATTCCGGCCGCAGTCAGTGCTGCGCCGACCCTGCTGTATCTGCACGGTCACAAACACAACATCAGCCACCTCATCGAACACACCCAGCGTCTGCACGATGCCGGCTACAACCTGCTACTGGTAGACTATCGCGGCTACGGCAAGAGCAAGGGTGTCGGGCCGAGCGAGACCACGATGTATGAAGATGCCGAGTCGGCTTGGAACTATCTAATGTACCAGCGTCGCCAGGACCCGCAACGCACCTTCATCTATGGCCATTCCATGGGCGGCGCGGTGGGCATCGAGCTGGCGCTGCGCCATCCGGAGGCGGCGGGACTGATCGTAGAAAGCGCTTTCACTTCCATGCGCGAGATGGCCGAGGCGGAATATCCCTGGTTGCCGGTGGATACATTGCTGAACCAGCGTTTCGATTCGCTGGGCAAGGTCGGCAGACTGAAAGTGCCGGTGCTCTTCATCCACGGCACCTGGGACAAGCGCACGCCGTTCCGGATGAGTCAGCAACTGTATGAACAGGCTGCGGTGCCCAAGGAGATCAAACTCATCGAAGGCGGTGAGCACACCAATTCCAGCAGCGTCGGCCTGCTCGAATACCGCGCCGCGTTCTATGATTTCACCCGTCGCCACGCGGCACAGATGCGATGAACGTGCAAAAAACAGATGTGCTCATCATCGGTGCAGGCGCGGCGGGCATGATGTGCGCGCTGACGGCGGCACAGCGCGGACGCTCGGTGCTGCTGCTTGATCACGCGCACAAACTGGCAGAGAAGATCCGCATCTCGGGCGGCGGGCGCTGCAATTTCACCAACTTGAATGCCAAGCCCGAGAACTACCTCTCACTGAATCCGCATTTTTGTCGCTCGGCTTTGGCGCGTTTCACGCCGCAGCATTTCATCGCCATGCTCGACCGGCACGGCATCGGACACCACGAGAAGACCTTGGGCCAGCTATTTTGCGATGATGAATCGGAAGCCATCATCGCCATGCTCAAGTCGGAATGCGATGCAGCCAGCGTGCACTGGTCCATGCCGTGCGAAGCTGGCGAGATCAGGCGCGGCAGCGCATTTACGGTGAACACCGCCCGCGGAATTATTGAATCTGCATCGCTGGTCATCGCCACGGGAGGCTTGTCCATTCCCAAGATCGGCGCGACCCCCTTTGGCTACAAGGTCGCCGAGCAGTTCGGCGTACCGATGACCAGACTCAAGCCGGGGCTGGTGCCGCTGAATTTCCATCCCGAGGAATGGGCGGCCTATACCGACCTGTCCGGCGCTTCGCTCGAAGCTGTCGTCAGTTTCGACAAGCACAGCTTCCGCGAGAACCTGCTGTTCACCCATCGCGGTCTGAGCGGTCCGGCCATCCTGCAGATTTCTTCCTACTGGGAACCGGGTGAACCGCTGGACATCGATCTGCTCCCGGATCACGATATGCGGGAAATATTCGCGCAACAACGCGGCAGCAAGATGCTGCTGGGAAATTTCCTCGCGCAATACCTGCCCAAACGGCTGGCCGACATCGTTGCGACGAAATGGGCGCAGAACCTGCCGCTCAACCAGTGCGCGGATAAAGAACTGCGCGCGCTGGCTGATAAACTGAAGCATTGGCAGATCACACCGACCGGCACCCTGGGTTACAGCAAGGCGGAAGTGACCTGCGGCGGCGTGGACACGCGCGCGCTGTCATCGAAAACGATGGAATGCAACGATGTCCCCGGACTTTTTTTCATTGGAGAAGTGATGGATGTGACCGGACAACTCGGCGGCTACAACTTCCAGTGGGCATGGGCGTCCGGCTATGCGGCGGGGCAGGCGGTCTAGCACATCATGGCCATCGAGACCGAGCTCAAGCTGCACATCTCGCCCGAGCATCTGCAAAAGCTCAAACGGCACCCGTTCATTCGTTCACTTTCCGCCGACCGTGCGCACACGCTCAAACTCTACAGCATCTATTACGACACCGCCGATCTCGAGCTGCACCGTCGCGCGATGGCACTCCGTCTGCGCCGCGTCGGCAAGCAATGGCTACAGACATTGAAGGGCGGCGGGCAGGTGAGTGCGGGTCTGCACCAGCGCAACGAGTGGGAGATGCCGGTGCTATCGGAGCAGCTCGATTTCACCGCCCTCAAGGCCGGCGGCGGCAAATTGCCGGGCGGGGTGCGCAACCGGCTGCAGCCGGTGTTCGTCACCGACTTCACGCGCAACGTGCGCCTGCTGGATTTCGAAGGTGCAAAGATCGAGCTTTGTATGGATAGCGGCGAGATACGCGCCGGGCAATCGAGCTGTCCCATCTCCGAACTGGAACTCGAACTCAAATCCGGAGCGCCACAGCAACTCTTCAGACTCGCATTGGCTTTGCTCGACATCGTGCCGCTGGATGTGGAACACACCAGCAAGGCGGAATACGGCTACCTGCTGTTCTCGGCCGCAAAACCCTCTGCGAGCAAAGGACAGTTTGCACCGCTGAAAAAGACGCAAAGCATGGACAGCGCCCTGCAAAGCCTGATCGGAGATTGTCTGGCGCATGTGCAATCCAACGTGCCGGGGGCTCTGCTGAAACTGGACGAGGAATACCTGCATCAGGTGCGCGTCGGGCTGCGCCGTTTGCGCGTGGTGCTCTCCATCGCATTGCGCCTGCACCCCGATGCCGAATTGTCGGCTTTGCGCGAACAGGTGAGCTCGCTCTGCGTGGAGCTTGGACGCTCGCGCGAATGGGACGTGTTCGTCACGCAAACGCTGGCCCCCATTTGCACCAGATTGCCCGAACACGAAGGGCTGCGCGAAGTGCTGAGCATGAGCGAACGGGCGCGCCGGAAACAGCATGTCGGTATGGAGAGCAGCCTGGCTGCGCAGGACTTCCAGCGCATGCTGTTGCGCTTCGGCGCCTGGATGCACGGCGCGCGACCGGAGGAAACGAACACCACGCTGGTGCAGTTCGCCGCGCTAACGCTGGAGCGGCGCAGCAGGCAGGTCCTCAAGCATGGCAAAGGATTGGCCGGCGAAGATGCCGCGCAACTGCATGCCTTGCGCATCGCCTGCAAGAAGTTGCGTTACAGCATCGAGATGTTCGGCGGGATATTTGCCCACAACAAGGCAGGGGGCTATGTGGCCGCATTGTCCGAACTGCAGGACATCCTCGGCACGCTCAATGACATCGCCGTGGCGCACCGTCTGCTGGACGGGTTGGATAATGCCGCGCGGCACGATACACTCGCACTCATACGCGGCTGGATGGAACATGACTTTACCGAACGCGTCGCCGAGTTCGGCAGGGCATGGAAACGTTTCCTGGCGCAAAAGCGCTTCTGGGATCGAACTTCCGCCGGATGAAGAACAATAAATAATGTTTAAGGAGGGCCACATTGCATGACTAAAAAACGCCCGCCATTACGCGTCCCCGTCACCCAGGGGCTGAAGGATCTGTATGCGATGGATATGCATCTACCCTATCAGGCCGCCTGCGACGGGCGCTTCAGCGTCACCGCGTTCGGGCGGCTTGCCGCAGCCATCTCCGTGGTGCGCACCGCTTTGGTGACGAAGAAGACCCAGATACCGAACGCAGTCGAGCTGCTCGACGCGGCCATCGCCACCCTGTCTGTGGTGCGCGCGCGCGGCGATGCGACCGATGTGTGGGAGATCACCGAAGGCGAACGCCTCAGCGTGCTGGACGGTATCGAAGCCGCCGAGGAGTGCATCGGCGTGCTGGATGTCGCATTGCTGGAAAACACC
>Ga0154599_104_pt1 | contig 32632 bp, 37 predicted proteins | sample RifGroF2_FD_116028 | JGI IMG/M metagenome (GOLD analysis project Ga0154599, IMG submission 116028) | Sideroxydans sp. GWF2_59_14 | reverse complement strand
TGCCGATCGAAACGGTGGATAAGCCATTTTCGCTGAGACCGGAAGAGGTCGCCGCGCGCGTCGCGGCGGCAGGCATCGTCGGTCTCGGCGGCGCGACATTCCCGTCCGCGCTCAAATTGAACCTCAGCCGCAACAGCGGCGTGCAGACGCTGATCATGAACGGCGGCGAATGCGAACCCTATCTCACCTGCGACGACCGCATCATGCGCGAGCGCGCTGCCGGGATCGTCGAAGGCATCCGTCTGATCGCGCATGCCGTCGCTGCCAAAGAGATACTGGTCGGCATAGAGGACAACAAACCCGAAGCTATTGCCGCCATGCAGACCGCTGCCGGCAACAGCGAAGTCAAAATCGTGGTCATGCCCAGCATGTATCCGATGGGTTCCGAGAAACAGATCATCCAGGTGCTCACCGGCATGGAGATCCCCGCAGGCGGACGCCCCGCCGACATCGGCGTTCTGGTGCACAACGTCGCCACCGCCTTTGCCGTGCAGCAGGCGGTCCGTTACGGCAAACCGCTGATCTCGCGCATCGTCACCCTCAGCGGCGGCGCGATCAGGACTGCATGCAATGTCGAAGCGCTGGTCGGTACACCGGTGCAGGAGCTCATTGATTTCGCCGACGGCTACGCGCAGCCTGCCGCGCGCCTGGTATTGGGCGGCCCGATGATGGGCCAGCAATTCACCAACACCAACGTGCCGGTGGTGAAGGGAACGAGCGGGGTGCTGGCACTGATGGCTTCCGAGATCGGCCACGCCGAAGCCTCGCCGTGCATCCGTTGTTCGACCTGTGTGCGCGCCTGTCCGGTCGGCCTGCTGCCGCTGGAGATGGCAGCACATATCCGCACTGCCGATCTGGCCGGCGCGGTCGCGCTGGGACTCAAGGATTGCATCGCCTGCGGCTCCTGTTCCTACGTCTGTCCCGCGCATATCCCGCTGGTGCATTTCTTCAACTACGCCAAGGGCGACCTCGCCGCACAGGAACGCAGCAAGCTGAAACAGGAAGCCACCAAGAAACTGGCCGATGCGCGCAACGAACGCCTGGCACGCATCGAGCGTGAACGCGCAGAGGCGGCAGCGAAACGCAAAGCGGCGCGCGAGGCGAAAGAACGCGCGGCCAAGGAAGCTGCAGCGAAGGCGGAGGTTGTATGAATTCAGCCGACTTTCAAATCCGTCATTCCGGCCCTTCGACAGGCTCAGGACAGGCTGACCTTTGGTCAGGCCGGAATCCAGCAAGAAGATACAGCCCGCGTAGCGGACAAGACCTTGTTGTCCTGCTACGCAGGGGATCATTGAACCAACTGGATTCCGGCCTGCGCCGGAATGACGGTGCTATCACCCGAGCCGAGAAATAAATCATGAACCCCATCGCCCATTCCCCGCACGCCCACGCCCCCGTCTCCATCGGCAAGGTGATGGCCACCGTGCTGCTCGCGCTCACGCCCGCCACGCTGTTCAGTTTCTGGTTGTACGGCTGGCCCGCAGTCAACCTGTGGGCGGTGTCGCTCATCGCGGCCATCCTCGGTGAGGCCTTCGTCGTGCGCATGCAGGGCCGCAAGGTGCGCCCGGTGCTGATGGACGGTTCCGGAATTTTGACCGCATGGCTGCTGGCCTTGTCGCTGCCTCCCTATGCGCCCTGGTGGATCGCGGTGCTCGGCAGTCTGTTCGCGGTCATCATCGGCAAGCAGGTGTTCGGCGGGCTGGGACAGAACGTGTTCAACCCGGCGATGGCCGCGCGTGTGATGCTGCTGATCTCGTTCCCGCTGGAGATGACCACCTGGGTCGCGCCCTCGCAAGCGCCAGGTCTGCTCGAAAGTTTGCGCATCACCTTCTTCAGCCAGCCCATCGACGGCATGGCCAGCGCCTCGCTGCTGGGCCACGTGAAGACCGAGTTCACGCGCGGCATCGGTCTCGATCAGGCGCTCACCGGTTACTACGCACCGCTCGATATGTTGTGGGGCAGCCGTGCGGGCAGTCTCGGCGAAACTGCTGCCGTGCTGTTGCTGCTTGGCGGCCTGTTCCTCATCGCGCGCCGCATCATCACCTGGCATGCACCCGTTGCCATGCTGCTCGGCGTGGCGGTGCCTGCGCTGCTGTTCAACACAATCGATGCCAACCACTATGCGGGACCGATGGTGCATCTGCTATCGGGTGGCCTGATGCTGGGCGCTTTCTTCATCATCACCGATCCGGTGACATCGCCCAACACGGCCATGGGACAGTTTATCTTCGGTCTCGGCTGCGGCCTGCTCACCTGGATCATCCGTACTTGGGGCGGTTACCCGGAAGGCGTGGCCTTCGCCGTGCTGCTGATGAACGCGGCCACACCCATCATCGACCAGTACGTCAAACCGCGCATCTACGGCCGCGACCGCAAGGGCGCGGCGCTGGCCGTGAAGAAGGAGTCGTGAGATGAAACTCGAAGAACTGCGCGGAAAACTGGTCTATCAGGGCCTGCTGCTCGGCGGCGCAGCACTGCTCACCAGTGCATTGTTGTCATTCTTCTCGCAAGCCACCGAAGCGGACATCAAGGCGGCGGAAGCGGCCGACCTCAAGCAATCGCTGTCGCAGGTGCTGCCGGGCGAATATGAGAACGACCTGCTCAAAGATACCGTCACGCTGACGGGAAAAAAAGGCGAGGTGCTGGTTTATCGCGGCCGCCGCGCGGGCAAGGTGGAGGCGGTGGTGTACCAAGTGATCGGTAACGGCTATGCCGGCAACATCGTGTGCGTGATGGGCGTGTCGCGCGAAGGCAAGATCCTCGGCGTGCGCGTCATCAGCCACAAAGAGACGCCGGGATTGGGCGACAAGATCGAGCCGGCCAAGGCGAAGTGGATCTTTGATTTCGACGGCAAGTTCCTGGGCGATCCGCCTGCCGACAAATGGGCAGTGAAGAAAGACGGAGGTGTGTTCGACCAGTTCGCCGGTGCCACTATCACCCCGCGCGGCGTGGTGAACGCGGTGAAGGGCGGGCTGGAGTTCTTCGATACCAACAAGGCGCAGTTGCTGGATGAGGCAGGAACAAAACCATGATATTGCAGAGCCGTCATTCCGGCGCAGGCCGGAATCCAGTTGATTCAAAGATTCCCTGCGCAGCAGGACAACATGGTTTAGTCCGCTACGCGGGCTGTTTCTTTCACTGGATTCCGGCCTGCGCCGGAATGACGGCATTGGAGGTGTGAAATGAACGAAAAATACGCGCGCATCACCAAGGACGGTCTGTGGAACAACAACGTGGTGTTCGCGCAGATGCTCGCGCTGTGCCCGCTGCTGGCGGTGACCAGTTCCGCCACCAACGGTCTCGGCATGGGGCTGGCCACCACGGCGGTGCTGCTGCTCTCCAACATCATCGTTTCCAGCGTGCGCCATCTCATCAGTCCCGAGGTGCGCATCCCGGTGTACATCGTGCTCATTGCCACGCTGGTGACGCTGGTCGACATGAGCCTGAATGCCTGGGCGCATGAACTCTATAAAGTCCTCGGTCTGTTCATCGCGCTGATCGTGGTCAACTGCGCCATCCTTGGCCGCGCCGAAGCGTTCGCTTCCAAAAACAGCGTGGCCGATGCGGCGCTGGACGGCCTGATGATGGGTGTCGGCTTCACGCTCTCGCTGGTGGTGATCGGCGGCGTGCGCGAGATCTTCGGCAGCGGCACGCTGTTCGCCAACGCGCACCTGCTGCTCGGGCCGGCTTTCGCCTTTCTCGAGACCACCATCGTGCCGCAGTACAAGGGCTTCCTGCTGATGATCCTGCCGCCGGGCGGATTCATGGCGGTGGGGCTGTTGCTCGCTGCCAAGCGAGTGATCGACCGTCGCCATGCGGAACGTGTGGAAGCAGCGGCAACTGTCGCGGCGGCAAGTTAGGAGGATGTGATGCAAGTCGGTATCGCTTTTTCAGAACCAGCAGGGCAGCTCTGGCTGCGCATCGAAGTGCCGGACGAAGCCACGGTAGAGCAGGCCATCGTCCAGTCCGGCATCCTGCAGAAATTCCCGCAGATCGATCTGACGGAATACAAGGTGGGGATCTTCGGCAAGATGGCCGAACTGGATGCGGCCCTGAAGCCCGGCGACCGCGTGGAGATCTATCGCGCCATCACTGCCGATCCGGCCACGGTGCCGCGCCGTGTCATGGCCGGGGATGATGAGGATTGAAGTGGTTTGCTATTGAGCCGGAAATGATGCCTGCCGCGCCGGAGCCGCAAAATCTCCAGCGTCAGCAGGACATCAAGGTGAGGATCAGTACAGCGTCAGCCCGGCAACAATCGTCGTGACGATCGCATAGGGTAGCGCCATCCACAGCATGCGCCCGTAGCCGAGACGGATCAGCGGCGCGATCTGCGAGGTCAGCAGATACAGGAAAGCCGCCTGGCCGTTGGGCGTGGACATACTCGGGATGCCCGTGCCCATCACCACCGCGACGGATTGCGCATCGAACAGCTCGCGGCTGGTGAGTCCTGCATCGAATGCCGCCTTGAGTTCTTTCATGTAGATGGCGGCCACGAATACGTTGTCGCTGATGGCCGACAGTGCGCCGTTGGTGACGAAGATCATGAACACCTGCATGCGGTCCTCCATCGCCAGCACCCACTGGATGACGGGAACGAACATGTGCTGGCTGCTTATCATCGCCACGATCACGTAGAACACCACCAGGAGAGAAGCGAACGGCAGGCCGGGCATGAAGGCTTCGGCGATATGGTGTTCGTTGGTGACGCCCGCGATGGACGAGACGATGACGATGACCGCCAAACCGATCAGGCCGATCTCGGCGACGTGGAAGCCCAGCGCCAGCACCAGCAGCACTCCGACCACGGCCTGGGCGATGAGCATCAGGCGGTCGCGCGCGGTGTGGTTGGCGCGCTGGCGACGGTCTTCATCCAGCAGTATCTGGCGCACACCGGCAGGCAGTTCCGCGCCGTAGCCGAACCATTTGTATTTCTCGATCACCACACAGGTGGCAAAACCGGCCAGCAGGGTGGGGATGGTGGACGGTGCCGCATTCACGAAGAACTCCACGAAGCTCCAGCCCGCCTCGGTGCCGATGACGATGTTCTCGGGTTCGCCGACCAGCGTGCAGACGCCGCCGATGGCCGTGCCGATGGCACCGTGCATCAGCATGCTGCGCAGCACGGCGCGGAACTGCTCAAGGTCGGCGCGATGCAGCTCATCGACATAATCATCGGTCAGGTCGGGATCTTCGTGATAGCCCTTGGAGGAAACGACTTTGTGATAGACCTCGTAGAAGCCGATCGACACCGCGACCAGCACGGCCAGCAGGGTGAGCGCATCAAGGAAAGCCGAGAACACCGACACCACTACGATGATGACCAGGTTGAGCAAGAGTCGGGAATGGATGCCGAGCAGGATGTGGCTGATCATGCGATACAGCATGCCGCGCAGGAAATGCACACCCGCCACCATGAAGATCACCAGCAGCAGCACCGGCAGGCCGTGCTCGACCTCGCGGTAGACGGTATGCGTGTCGGTCAGACCGAGGATGACCGCCTCCAGAGCAAGCAGGCCGCCGGGTTGCAGCGGAAAGCACTTCAAAGCCATGGCCAGCGTAAAGATGAATTCGCCGAGGATCAGCCAGCCTGTTATCAACGGCCCGACGGTATAGAACATCACCGCGTTGAGGATGAGGCAGGCGACGATGGCCAGTTTGTACCAGCGCGGTGTATGGCCGAGGAAACTATTGGCGAGGACTTTAAGGACGCCGGGTTGGGTTGCTGTTGTCATGGTTCTGCTCGATTCGTGTGCGGTTCAGATAGTTTTGGAAGGTCTTTCACCAGGTCGGTGACATGCATGAACGCCGTCTATCCGGTGGTTTTGCCGGAGCTGGCGTCATCAAGATGTGCGCTGTTGAAGATTTGTACATGGCGTCGAAGTGTATCACCTGTAAACAAGCAGACGCTAGTTGCCGGGCAGGTTTTCGTTCGCATGTGAGCCGGACAGGTGAGGGCGCGACATATTAATAAGACTGGCATGACAGCAGGGCGCTTGCGCCGGGCCGGGCTGCGGTACACCGTTTATTCATGGATCAACAACGGTAGCGTTTTTGCTCTTTCGCAGATGCATCGCCAGCGCACTGACCATCATCGCCGGATGCGTATCGAAACATTCCGGCAGTCCTTCTTTCACATAGGCGCGCACCCGATAAATGCGGGAAGCGAGCGCACCTTGCAGAGAATCTGTTCATGCCGCGGCGGATGTGCTTAGGTTGGGCTCAACAAGCTATCGAGGAGCAGCTTCAGCGGCGTAGAATGTCTTGGCGGAAGGTCGTTTTCCGACTGCAGACCTATACCAATCAACACCGGACGCCCCAGATGAGTTCGACCGTTCAGATCATCCTGTCTCTTATCACGCTGCTGTTGCTGTCTATCTTTGCCCATATCGCCGCGCCGCGGTTGCGCCTGCCGTATTCCGTGCTGCTGGTGCTGGTCGGCTTTCTGCTCATCCCGCTGAGCAAGCTGCCGCTATTCTCCTACATCACCAGTTTCCAGCTCACGCCCGAGCTGCTGTTCTTCATCTTCCTGCCCATCCTGATCTTCGAGTCGGCGTTCAATATGAACATCCGGCGGATAAGCGAGAACATCGCGGCCATCTCGGCGCTCGCCATCGCCGGTCTGCTGCTGTCGGCGTTCTTTATCGCCTTCGCCGGATACTGGGGGCTGCGCGCGATCGGCTTCGAGGTGCCGTTCATCGTGGTGCTGCTGTTCGGCACGCTTATCTCTGCCACCGACCCGGTCGCCATCCTGGCGCTATTCAAGGACTTCGGCGCGCCGCGCCGCCTGGCGCTGATCTTCGAGGGCGAGAGCCTGTTCAACGACGCCACTGCGCTGGCGCTGTTCCTGGTCGTGCTGGAATCGGTTGGTGCGGGATTTCACGGCGCGGGTTCGTTGCTGCACGGAGTTTTCATCTTCTTCTCCATGCTGGTCGGGGGCACCGTGTTCGGTTTCCTGATGGGTTGGGTGTTCACGCGCCTGCTGCAGTTTGCCCGCCACGAACACTTGCAGATCACGCTGACCATGCTCGCGGCGCACGCCACCTTCCTGCTGGCCGAGTTCACTTCCAACTCGCTCACGCTCTGGGGAGAGCCGATCCATATCTCATCCATCCTCGCCACCGTCATCACCTCGCTGAGCATCGGCAGCTACGGGCGCTTCAAGATATTGCCCGAGGTGCAGGAATACATCGGCCGCTTCTGGGGCTATGCCGCCTTTGTCGCCAACTCGCTGGTGTTCATCCTGCTCGGCCTTCTGTTCACCACCTTGCCGGTCGGTCTGACCGACATCCTGCCCGCGATGGCCGTGATCATCCTGGTGGTGGTGGTGGCGCGCGCGTTCTCGGTGTATCCGGTCATTGCCGTGTTGAACGCGCTCCGGCTGGAACAGCACATCCCGAGTTCCTGGCAACACCTGATGGCCTGGGGCAGCCTGCGCGGTGCGCTCGCGGTGACCATGGTGCTGCTCATCCCCGATACGCTGAGCCATCCCGAATGGACGCAGGCCTACTCCATCAAGGAGTTCATCATGGCGCTCACCATCGGCTGCATCTATTTCACCTTGTTCATCAAGGCCACCACCATCAACGGCGCGATCCGCCGTTTCCGTATCAACGAGCTGCAGGGACTGGAGCCGGTCGAGTACCGCGAGGGCAAGGTCTATGTGTATGCGCAGACCCTGCTGCGGCTCGCCTCGATGCAGAACCAGCCGCATGTGGACAAGGCCGCGCTGCATGAATTGCAGGAACGCTACGGCGCGCTCTATCGGCAAGCCTATGGCGAGCTATCCAGCAACACGCGCGGATTCGCGGCGATGTTCGCGCGCGTGTTGCAGATCCACGCCATCGGCATCGAGAAGCAGACGCTGAAGGCGCTGTATGCGGCGGCGGAACTGACCGAGATTGGCTATCGGCGCGCGCTTGGCAAGTTCGAACAGCAACTGGTGTTCCTGGAGCACGGACTGTCGGCCACGCCCAAGCGCAAGACCCTGCGCAAGCGCTGGCTGCGACTGGGTCAACTCGTCAGCATGTCCACCGACCAACTGAGCGACCCGGCGGACAAGTATCTGTACTACCGCGCCATGGCCGTGTGCGCACAGCAGGTGATCTACATGCTGTCGCGGCTGGCCGAACACGAAGGCATCCGCCTGTTCGAGGCGGACAAGATCTTTGATGAACTCCTTGGCCAGTATCGCGAGTACAAGGGGCATGCGCTGGACAGGGTGGCCGGGATGCAACAGCAGTACCCGGCGCTGGCGGAACAGCAGATCGAGCTGCTGGAACAGGAACTTTTCCTGTCGCAGATCCATGCGCTGGAAGAACTGGAGAGTAGCGAAGTCATCACGCCCGCAGTGAAGACCGTGCTCTACGGCGAGCTGAGGCAGCAGCGCGAGGCGGACTGATCCCGCCTTGTCGGGTGCTGCAGCGGGTCGGGTCTTTTCAGTGCGAACAGAAAGGCCTGATCTTGCAGGTCGCGCAGACCTCGTGCTTTGGTGCGCGCAATCTTGCATGATGAGCCAGCCATTTCTCGCATTGTTTGCCGTACTGCTGGATGAATCGCTTCGAGTGCACTCTGAGGTACTCGATGATCTGCGCCTGCATACAGGCAGTGAAGTCGAATTCGCGGTGATTGGTGAATTCGTTCCGGATGTACTGCTCCGGCGATACGCCGGCGCCCCTCATGTCATGAGTGAAACCGAACATCCCGACGAACCCTTCGGTGTCATCGATCCAGTGGATGATCTCTCCGTCTAGCTCGATCCCGCGATACTTCTCACTGCACGGATCGGAAAGATGGAACGTGAATTTCGGAATCTTGTTTTGCATATTGCTCTCCCTGACTATCAGCCAATCGCAATCTACCTATCTCAAATCGCGCGAATCTGTGTTCGTGCTGACTTGGATCGTCTGACAGGCTAACAGCGGCAATAGCAACTGAACATATGCCGGAATATATAGATGGAGGTCTATTACTGGCCCCGTGCAAGGTCTTTTGACCCCTACGCTTCCGTGGTTGATTCCTGTTGTTGTTTCCTGAGATGCATCACCAGCGCGGCATCCATCATCGCCACGTGCGTGTCGAACCACTCCATCAATCCTTCTTTCACATAAGCGCGCACCAGCGGCAGGTGGCCGCGCTTGAGCGTGCGGTTGAGCTGCTGCAACTCGCCCAGCACGCGATGATGTTCACCCTCGTGCTCGGGCAGGCCGCGATATTTCGATTCGCGCATCAACACTCCTTCGGCCTTGAAATGCGCGGCAGTGTGGATGACCAGCGCCTGGAACAGGGCGGGGAACTCGGCATTGTCGGCCGCGATGAGTGTTGCCACCTGCGCGATGAAATCATGATGAGTGGCGTCCATCTCCGCCATGCCCAGCGTGTGACGTGTCTTGTCCCACGCCGCAGAGTGCTTGCTCATGCCGCCGCCAGGCTACCGTTCCAGCTCTGCGCCGCCGTGAGGAAATCCGCCACGTCGGCGTTCACGATCTCGACATTGAGCCTTTCCAAATAACGCTTCTCCTTGTCGGTCGGATGCGGGATCAAGGCCCAGCCGGCCGGTTTGTCCGCACCGAAGATGACATCGGAGAACACCATGCGGTCGGTGTCGCGGTTCATGCGCAGGCCGAGCAGCAGGTAGCGCTTGTTCTGGCGCGCGCGTTTGACGAACGAGGGGATGGCGAAGCCGCCCATCAGCTCGGTGATGTAATCGACGAAGTCGGCATCCGAAGCGATGTAATTCGATTCCGGCAGCGGCGTGCCCAGCGGTTTGAACAGCACGGGCAGCGAAGTGTCCACCGCCTCCTGCTCGACTGCGGAATAGCTTGTGCCGTCGTACTGGAACAGCTTGAAGCGGTAGCCGGTGCCCGCCATGCGCGCGATGCCGACGATCAGCGTGTGTGGTGTGGCGGCATATTGCTTCTGCAACTGCGTGTCGCGGTTGCAGTCGATGACGTAGGGCAGCTTCTGCTGCGCCAGCCAGGTGTGCAGTGCGGAAGTGCTCCACTGCGTATCGCGGTAAGTCGCATCGAGGAACTTGTTCACCGCCGAGCGGCCGCGTTTCAGCTCGATGTTCATCGCCGCGCGCGGGAATTCATACATCAGCTTGGGCGCCATCGGCTGGCCGTTGTTCATGGCGATGATCAGGCTGTCGCTGTCGGCCGGGATGGCTTTGCCCGAGGCCGGGTCGATCACGCCGTTGAGCGCGCCGGGGCCGAGATAGGGAACGACCGTGCCGTCGGACAGGCCGGTAAAGATGTTGTCGAATGTCGTGCTCATGGGAAATGACTCCTCGTGGTGGTAACGAGGGGATACATCGCAATAAACGGGCCAGAACGCACATCCAGCATTGGCGCGGGTTGCAGCGGTGCAGGGTGTGGAGCAAATGCGACAAAAGCGAAAACCCTGTCGCACAAGGGTGCAGGGGTAGGGCGAAAGTGGCTTATTGAAGCGCCCGTTGCAACACCTGCGCCAGATGCGTCGCTTCGCGCGCTGCGCCGTCGCGGATCTGGTGGCGGCAACTGGTGCCGTTGGCGATCAGCAAGGTGTCGGCGGCGGCGGCGCGCACTGCGGGCAACAAAGACAGCTCGCCCATCCGCATAGCCACATCGTAATGTTCCACCTCCATGCCGAACGAACCCGACATGCCGCAGCAACTTGATTCGATGAATTCCACCTGCAAGCCCGGCACCAGCCCCAGCACCTTGCCCATCGCGGGCATCGCGCCGAATGTCTTCTGGTGGCAGTGGCCGTGCACCAGCACTTTCCCGGTCAGCGGCTTGAGCGGCAAAGTCAGCCGTTTTGCATCGTGTTCGCGCGCGAGGAACTCTTCCAGCAGCACGGCAGCATTGGCGAGCTTTGTGACCCGCTCGCCCAAGCCCAGCGCGTGATACTCATCGCGCAACATCAGCAGGCAGGAAGGCTCCAGGCCGATCACCGGCAGTCCGCGTTCGGCGAAAGGGGTGAGAGCATCCAGCAAACGCGTCGCTTCTGCGCGTGCCTCGGCTATCAACCCGTTGGAGAGGAAAGTGCGGCCGCAGCACAGCGCGCGTTCGCCCGCCACCGGTTGCGCGATGTGCACCGTGTAACCGGCAGCTTGCAACACATCCAGTGCCGCCTGTGCGATCTGCGGATCGAGATGGTTGGAGAAAGTATCCACCAGCAGCACGACTTCACGCGCGCCCTCGGTCACCGCGACCGATCGCGGTTGCGATGAAATGAAATCCTGCGCCGCCGCCCTGGGGAGTGAACGCCTGGCGGCGATACCCAGCCAACTTTCCATCGCCTTGGCGATCAGCGGCACGCGTTTACGCAACGTGCCCACCCAGTTGATCAGTTTCAGGTGCCGGGCAAAGCGCGGCGTATTGGCGAACAAACGCTCACGCAGCGGCACGTACCCGAGTTGCTGCCAGCGCTGTGCCAATGCTTCCACCCGCAGCAACGCCATATCCACACCATGCGGGCATTCGCTCTTGCAGCCTTTGCAACTCACGCATAGCTCCATCGCTTCCGCCAGCTCTTCACTCAGAAAAGGATGCTCGCCAAACTCACCCTCCAATGCAGCCTTGAGCGTGACGGCGCGATGATGGGTGGAATGCTTCTCGTCGTCGGTGACGCGGAAGCTGGGGCACATCACGCCCTTGTCTTTTTGCTGGCAATGGCGCTTGCCCATGCACACTGCTGCCGCCTTGGCATAGCCGCCGCCCGTGGCAGGCGCTGCCGCCTCGCTCTCGCCGAAACCGCCGAAATCAAAACTGCCGAAACTGCCGTAACTCTCGTAGCCGGACCAGTCGAGCTTCGTCTGTATCTGCACAGGTTTCTCGCTCATACCCGGTAACCTTCCTCCATCAACACCCGGCGCACCGCAGGGCGTTGCAGCATGCGCTGGTAATGCGCCAAACAATTGGGCGGCAGTTCAATCTTGATCTTGTCCGCCCAGAATTCCACATAGAACAACGCCGCATCGGCGATGCTGAAACTGCCGACCACGTATTCCTTGCCTGCCAACACCCCGTTCATCACCGCAAAGCCTTTGCTCACGATCTCGCGCCCGCGCACCTGGATCGCCTCGTGTTCGGCTTTGTTGGTCGAATAATTCTCGGTGGTGAAGATGCGCGTGTAACCCTGTCCGTGGATCGTGCCCACCACGTAGTCCAGCGTCTCGATCACACGCACCTCGCCCTCGGTGTCATCCGGCAGCAACTTCGCTTTGGGGTAAGCACGCGCCAGCCACCACGCGATAGCCTGGAATTCGGTGATGGCTGAACCGTCGTCGCGCACCAGCGTCGGGATAGTCGCCTTCGGATTGACCGCCAGATTCTCCGGCCGCAGATGATCGCCCGCCATCAGATTCACCAGAGTCACCTCGAACACCAGTTCCAGCTCTTCGAGCAGGATGTGGATACCGGTCGAGCACGAACCGGGTGTCATGTAGAACTTCATCGTCTTTTCCTGAAAGGTTGCGAACGCGACTCGACAACAAACGCTGGCGATGTCGGATTGCCTACAACCGCGATGCACCGCATGCGAAGGCGGTAGATGTTGGGATTGCGGGAGTCAGACTGATGACAGCCGATGTTGCAGAGCGCTACAGGAAGGTATTGAGCAAGAAATCGGCCAAGGAAAAGGCATGTATGAGGCTATGAGGATTTAGAAGGGCGGCTGGCTCAGGAAGCCGTCCTCTATTATTCCAAGGTATTACGGATCAAGATGAAGATCGATAGCTTCGATGGACGTTTTGTCACGCAGTGCTTTGCACCGTTCGTAATGCCACTTGGTAAGTGGTGCATAGGGCTTATCAGTATGCGAGAGTAGAGTGTCTCCCCAGAACCCGCTGGTCGATAATCCGCTTCCAATCGGTTTCCAGTGCAACTGATCACCGTGCCGCTCGAGATGCGCTGTTGCCACTTGCTTCTGTTTCGAATAATACGAGCTTGCGTATTGCACTTCGATACGACCTGATGCAACTCTTCCAACTAGTAATGAGCGGTCAAGACGATTTGTGCCCATTGCAGACGAGAAGAGGAGACCGCACACATGATCGCCCTCTATGGCTACGCTCACGTACAAATGCGACGGATTGGGCCAGCGCGGTTGTTTGTTTTCTTTGAACCAGCGTTCGACGCTTGCAACCTCTGGCGGTGTCTGCCGTTGCATGATTGCTATCGGCTTCTCTTTTTCAATACCCTGAGTAGTGCTTAATTGCGCGATTCGTTTTCTATAAGCTTCCTGCACACAAGCTACATCTGCGCAAACATTGCGCTCCTTCATCCATTGTCTTTGTTCTTGCTTGCCTAGTTTGGCATTCGATTGATCTTGTAGCGCCGTCTTGTAGTTCTGTGCCAGTTGCTCATCCATGTGCGAGATTTGCGGATCGTTGCAGATGATATGCTCGACCTTCGTGCCCGCTTTTGCACAATCGAAGCTCGCAGCATGTGCAGTTGCTACCAGTGGTAGCCAGACTAGAGCAATTAATAGTTTCATCTCTTCTCCTTGGAAATTGATGCTACCTAATTGCTTTCAACTAAATTGGAATCGTGGCAATCAATACGCCGCAATACTAACCTCATACAACCCGCCCACCACGGTGTACTCATCCTCCCCCTGCAGCATCCCCGGCAGCAATCTCGTATAGCAGAACACTTTCGATAACGGCACCTGTGCACTGAGCAGGTAGTCGCCGAATTCATCGGCGCGTTCGCGGTTGGCGGTGAAAGAATTCAGGTTATTGAACAGCACCACGCGGTGCTTGTTGTCCAGCGTCGCCAGTGTCTCGTGTTCGTCTACGCGGTTGACGCCTCGATAGAGGGTGAGGTGGGTCTCACCGGGATAGAGTCGGGCGAGTTCGTATTGGCAGTAGGTGTAGAGCAGGTCGAACTGCGATTCGAGCGCGTTGGTTCCATACACTGCGGTCGCGCGCATCTCCAGGTAGCGGCGGTAGGCATCGCCCGACAGGTCGCGTATCTGTCCGCCGTGGTGTCTTGGCAATAATCCGAAGCGCGATTCCACCCAGCCTTTCAATGCCGCACCTTCGCGGCCATCCGCATCGAAGCTCCAGCCGCGCACCATGCGCAGGTAGTCGGCCTTTTGTCTCTTTTGTTTCGATTGGGCGCTGTAGCCCGCCTGTTCCGGTTCGTCCAGGTAGAACGAGGCGTTCATGTGCATGGTGAAGGCGTCGGCTCTTTCCTTGGCGTCGTCGATCCTATCCAGCAGTTTGAACAGGCCGCGGTGGAACTGGGCGACGCCGTCAAGTTCGAGCGCGACGGGGGAGCGCTGGAAGGTGAGGCCGCCGAGGATGTCGGCGGGCAGGTTGCAGCGGTTGATGGGGAGCCGGGCCGAGCGGGGCAGGACCACTGTCGGTGTTGTCGCTACTGCTACAAAGGCTTCGTTCTTGTTGTGTTCCACATCCGCCAACGCTTGTGGGGTCGAATTATTTTTCTTATTCATTTCAGGCGGTTGGGTGTTTGTGGGTGGGGTGGCACGGAGCTTGCGATGTACTGGGTGCGAGCGACAGTTTTCAATCGCGACTTAAATTTTGCAACTCTCAAGGAGACTAACATGGCACTGCGTCAATGCGCAATTTACGGGAAGGGTGGTATCGGTAAATCCACCACGACCCAGAACCTGGTAGCGGCTCTTGCTGAAATGGGCAAGAAAGTAATGATCGTCGGTTGCGACCCCAAGGCCGACTCTACCCGCCTGATTCTGCACTCGAAGGCTCAGAACTCCGTGATGGAACTGGCTGCCGAAGCCGGTAGCGTCGAGGATCTGGAACTCGAAGACGTGTTGTCGGTTGGTTACGGCGGCATCAAGTGCGTCGAGTCCGGTGGTCCTGAGCCCGGTGTTGGCTGTGCCGGCCGCGGCGTTATCACCGCCATCAACTTCCTCGAAGAAGAAGGTGCTTACGACGACGAACTCGACTTCGTGTTCTACGACGTGTTGGGTGACGTGGTGTGCGGCGGTTTCGCGATGCCGATCCGTGAAAACAAGGCGCAGGAGATCTACATCGTTTGCTCCGGCGAAATGATGGCGATGTATGCCGCCAACAACATTGCCAAGGGCATCGTGAAGTATGCGAACTCCGGCAGCGTGCGTCTGGCAGGTCTGATCTGCAACAGCCGTCAAACCGACCGCGAAGATGAACTCATCATGGCACTGGCTTCCAAGCTGGGCACACAGATGATCCACTTCGTGCCGCGCGACAACGCTGTGCAGCACGCCGAGATCCGCCGCATGACCGTGATCGAATACGATCCGACAGCAAAACAGGCCGACGAGTATCGCTCACTGGCGAAGAAGGTTGTGGACAACAAGAAGTTCGTTATCCCCACCCCGATCACCATGGACGAGCTGGAAGAACTGTTGATGGAATTCGGCATCATGGAAGTTGAAGATACCTCCATCATCGGCAAGAAGGCTGCCGAACTGGCTGCCTGATAAAAGGGCTTGAGAGTGGCGGGTCGGCAGCGTCCGGTCCGCCAGCCTCACCGAAATGAAACTCTGACGGACGCCACAGATTAGTGGGTCAATTAAGGAGAATGAAATGACAGCATTAACACGCGAAGAAACCCAGGCCCTGATTCAGGAGGTGCTTGAGGTTTATCCAGAGAAAGCAAAGAAAGACCGCGAGAAACACCTCGCCGTCAATGATCACTCGATCGAACAGTCCAAGAAGTGCATCACCTCAAACCGCAAATCGTTGCCGGGCGTGATGACCATTCGTGGTTGCGCATACGCCGGTTCAAAAGGCGTGGTGTGGGGCCCGATCAAGGACATGATCCACATTTCCCACGGCCCGGTCGGCTGCGGTCAGTATTCCCGCGCCGGTCGCCGTAACTACTACGTCGGCACCACCGGCGTGAACACTTTCGGAACGATGAACTTCACTTCCGATTTCCAGGAAAAAGACATCGTGTTCGGCGGCGACAAGAAGCTCGCCAAACTGATCGGCGAGATCGAACAACTGTTCCCGCTGAACAAAGGTATCTCCGTGCAATCCGAGTGCCCGATCGGTCTGATCGGTGACGACATCGAGGCCGTTTCCAAGAAAGCCGCCAAAGAGATCGACAAGCCGGTCGTGCCGGTGCGCTGCGAGGGTTTCCGCGGCGTGTCGCAATCGCTGGGTCACCACATCGCCAACGACGCGATCCGTGACTGGGTGCTGCCGCGCCGCGATGGCAAGGCATTCGAGAGCACACCGTACGATGTGGCCGTGATCGGCGACTACAACATCGGCGGCGACGCCTGGTCTTCCCGCATCCTGCTGGAAGAGATGGGTCTGCGCGTTGTTGCACAATGGTCCGGCGACGGCACCATCGCCGAGATGGAGAAGACACCCTACGTCAAGGTCAACCTGATCCACTGCTACCGTTCGATGAACTACATCGCGCGCCACATGGAAGAGAAGTACAACATCCCCTGGATGGAATACAACTTCTTCGGCCCGACCAAGGTTGCCGAGTCGCTGCGTGCCATCGCCGCCAAGTTCGACGACAAGATCAAGGAAGGTGCCGAGCGCGTCATCGCCAAGTACCAGCCGCTGATGCAAGCTGTCATCGACAAGTACAAGCCGCGTCTGCAGGGCAAGCGCGTCATGCTGTACGTGGGTGGTCTGCGTCCGCGTCACGTGATCGGTGCCTATGAAGACCTGGGCATGGAAGTGGTCGGTACCGGTTACGAGTTCGCCCACGGCGACGACTACGACCGCACCATCAAGGATATGGGCAACGCCACACTGCTGTACGACGACGTCACCGGCTTCGAGTTCGAGGAGTTCGTCAAGCGCGTCAAGCCCGACCTGGTCGGCTCCGGCATCAAGGAAAAGTTCATCTTCCAAAAGATGGGTGTTCCCTTCCGCCAGATGCACAGCTGGGACTACTCCGGCCCGTACCACGGCTACGACGGCTTCGCCATCTTCGCCCGCGACATGGACATGACTTTGAACAACCCGTGCTGGGGCAAGATGCAGGCACCGTGGCTGAAGAAGGCTGATTCCGAAACGGAAAAGAAGGCAGCGTAAGAAACAAGCGGGCGGTGGCGACGCCGCCCATCTATCAATCTGTGCCGGCATCTGCAAATTGGCAGTGCGGCTAAGGAGATAAAAATGCAACAAGCTGATGACATCAAACCCTGTTATCCATTGTTCCGTCAGGACGAGTACAAGGAATCGCTGACCAACAAACAGAACTCTTTCGAAGAGCGCCATGAAGCCGACAAGGTTCAGGACACCTTCAAGTGGACAACCACGATGGAGTACCGCGAACTCAACTTCAAGCGCGAAGCGTTGACCGTCAACCCGGCCAAGGCCTGCCAACCCCTGGGCGCGGTGCTGTGCGCACTGGGCTTCGAGAAGACCATGCCGTACGTGCACGGTTCGCAAGGCTGCGTGGCTTACTTCCGCACCTACTTCAACCGTCACTTCCGTGAGCCCGTGTCTTGCGTATCCGACTCCATGACTGAAGACGCAGCCGTGTTCGGCGGTCAGAAGAACATGATCGACGGTTTGGAAAACTGCCGCGCCATCTACAAGCCGGACGTGATCGCCGTATCCACGACCTGCATGGCCGAAGTTATCGGTGACGACCTGAACGCCTTCATCCGCAACACCAAGAAGGCCGGCAACATCCCCGACGACTATCCGGTTCCGTTCGCGCACACCCCGTCGTTCGTGGGTTCGCATGTGACCGGCTGGGACAACATGTTCGAAGGCATCATCGGCTACTTCACCCGCAACAGCATGGACGACAAGGTCGTCGGCAAGAACGGCAAGATCAACATCGTTCCCGGCTTCGAGACCTACCTCGGCAACTACCGCGTCATCCATCGCATGCTGGACGAGATGGGCGTTGCGCACACCATGCTGAGCGATCCGACCGAAGTGCTGGATACACCGGCTGACGGCCAGTTCCGCATGTACGCCGGCGGCACGACCCAGGACGAGATCAAGGACGCACCGAACGCAGTGACAACTTTCCTGATGCAGCCGATGCAGCTGGAAAAGACCAAGAAGTTCCTCGACACCACATGGAAGCATGAAGTGCCGAAGCTGAACATCCCCATGGGTCTGGAGTGGACCGACGAGTGGCTGATGAAAGTGTCCGAAGTCACCGGCAAAGCGATCCCGCCCTCATTGCTGAAAGAGCGCGGCCGCTTCGTCGACATGATGACCGACAGCCACACCTGGCTGCACGGCAAGAAGATCAGCCTGTACGGCGATCCCGACTTCACGCTGGGCATGACCAAGTTCCTGATGGAGCTGGGTATCGAGCCGCTGCACGTGCTGTGCAACAACGGCAGCAAGAAGTGGACGAAGGCCATGCAGAAGATGCTGGACGAGAGCCCCTACGGCAAGAACACCCAGCTGTTCGCGGGTGCCGACCTGTGGCACTTCCGCTCTCTGGTGCTGACCGAGAAGCCGGATTTCATGATCGGCAACTCCTACGGCAAGTTCATCCAGCGCGACACGCTGGCCAAGGGCAAAGAGTTCGAGGTTCCGCTGATCCGTATCGGCTTCCCGATCTTCGATCGTCACCACCTGCATCGCTCGACAACACTGGGCTATGAAGGCGCGATGCAGATGCTCACCACACTGACAAATGCAGTGCTGGAGCGTCTGGACGAAGAGACTCGCGGTATGGGGACTACGGACTACAACCACGACCTGGTGCGCTAACGTACCTCTTTCCAAACCTCTCCCGCTTGCGGGAGAGGCTGGAGCCGAAAGGAAGTAGTAATGGCCAACATCATGATCCAAGGCAGCAAAGGCGCGTACGTGTTCTACCTGCCCAAGCGCGACCTCGAGGACGCCATCGTTTCGATGGAGTTCGACACCCCGGAGAAGTGGGGCGGCGAGATCAAGCTGAACAATGGCGGCACGTATTACATTGAGCCACAGCCGGCTCCGGCCCGGTTGCCGATCTCGTTGCGCGCCAAACGTCTGGATGCTGCGGAATAAACGACTAGGAGAATTATCATGGCATATAAGATCAATGCTGATTTGTGCACCGGTTGCGACGATTGCGTGGCAGATTGCCCCACGGCTTCCATCAGCGTGAAGAAGGGCGTGTACGTCATCAACGCCAACGAATGCACCGAGTGCGAAGGCGATTTCGACAAGCCTCAGTGCGTGAAGGTCTGCCCGATCAAGGGTTGCATCACGCAGATCGCAGCGTAACAAAATTTCCGTTCGCCCTGAGCCTGTCGAAGGGTGAGCGGACAAATAGCCTTCGACAAGCTCAGGCCGAACGGCTTGGGGGTGTTGAAAAAACAAGAGGTATCGATATGACTACCACCACCGTCATCACCAAAGCCGCCGCGTTGCGCATCGCGCAAGCCGCGCGCGTCCTCGCCGATGTGAATGCGGGTGCCTTCGCGGCCAAGCTGGGGGACAACCTCGGCCTGCCGATCACCGAAGAGAAACTCGCCAAGGTGACCGTGGCCGACATCAAGCTCATCCTCTCAGGCGAAGAGACGGTCGATCCGGACATGGATAGCGCCTCGATCAAACTGGCCGTGCGCCATCTGTGGGGCCAATCTGCCGACGCCGAAGATCTGCCGCCGCTGGCCGCCTACAAGGATGGCGACATGCCCGGCAGTCTGCGCGTGGCGGTGGCGTCGAACACCGAGGAGAACCTGGACGGTCACTTCGGTTCCTGCCCGCGTTTCCTCATCTATCAGGTCGGGCCCGAAGACATCCGCCTGATCGAGATCCGTTCCACCAGCTTCGCCGACGATGCCGAAGACAAGAACGTCGCGCGCGCCAACCTCATCAAGGATTGCCAGATCGTCTATGTGCAATCCATCGGCGGTCCGGCTGCAGCAAAAGCCGTGCGCGCCAACATTCATCCGGTGAAAGCACCGGAAGGCGGCAAGGCCAGCATCGCGCTGCAACGCCTGCAAGCCGTGCTCGACGCGCCGCCGCCCTGGCTCGCCAAGATACTCGGCGTGGAAGCGAAGTCGCTGAGCCGCTTCGCCGACACCGAGGAAGACTGATCATGCTTTCCGTCGCCACATTGCAGCAGATCGCCGATGCGGCCACTTCCATCGGCACGCTGAACGATGCCGCGCTGGAGTCTTTGAAGAAGAACTGGCCGGATCTGCGTTTCACCTTCTGCAACGACGATGACATGCCTGCACGTCTGCCGCCTGCGTTGCAGGGCGGGAAGTTCAACGTCTATCTGGTGGGCGGTGGCGAACACTGCCTGAGCCTGACCCAGGATATTGAACAAGCCATCGGCGTCGTGCTGGCGCAAGTGGATGAAGAGTGATCAAAAGAGTTTTAGGGGGAATCGTTTATAACTAAAACGCTTGCATAACGAAAATAATAAAAGCAAAAAAACGGGAGCTTAAGCATGCTTGATCCAGCAACCTTGGCCTTACTGGCCAAGTTAAAGGTATTGGCAAAAAAAACGGGGACCAATCTGGACCTGGTCAAAATGAGCGGCGACCTGGGCTACGCCGAACTCACCCTGAAAGAACTCAGCAATGCCGACGATCCGGAACTGGTGCTCGTCGTCATCCAGCTGATGAACCAGTTCGGCCTGCTCGACACACCTGCCGCAACCGCCAAGATCGAAGAGAACAAAGATAGCGGTCGCTACATCGGCGCACTACGCTGATCGGCCCTTGATCGGGCTGAATTCGCCTGATTCGATGACTTCGTAAAAGATATCCATCAGCGCGGGGTCGTGTTTGATCCCGGTTTCCTTGCGCATGATCTCTATCACCTCCGGGTGGGGTTTGGCGCTGTGGTATGTCCTGGTGACGGTCATGGCATCGTAGCTGTCGGCTATGGAGATGATACGGGCGCAGATCGGGATATTCTCGCGATCGAGACCGTCCGGATAACCGGAGCCGTCGAAGTGTTCATGATGGTGGCGGATCACTACCGAGGCCTGGTGTGCGCCATCGATCTCGGTCGCCGCGATGATCTCTGCACCGATCTCGGAATGCTTCTTCATCTGCCCCCACTCCTCCGCGGTGAAAGCTGAAGGTTTCAGCAGGATGTGGTCGGGGATACCGATCTTGCCGATATCGTGGAATGATGCCGCGATTTTCAGGGCTTCCAGCTGGCTTTCGGACAATCCACTGCAGATGCCGATCGCTGCAGAAAGGTCGCGCACCCGCTCGGAGTGCAGGCGCGTCAACTGATCGCGGTAACCCAGAGCGACCGACAACGCCTTGGTGTACGCATAGAGAACCTTCAGTATCGGATCGTTCAGTTCCATGGCAGTAACCGAATCGGGCAGATGCTGGGATTTTCATCCTGCTGCGGGGAACAATCAAGCCTGATGCGGGTGTGGAGATGGCCGAGCTGGAGGTCGAAACTGCAATTCCCCATCCAGAAAAAAGGGGGCGACTCTGTTTGTACCTATGGTGCAGGCGTCAACTTCAGCCAGTCCCCGTTGAACGAGGGTGGAATCGCGCCGGCTCTCATTTCCGGGCGGCTGCCGATCGGACATTCCTTGCCGTTGATCTGGGTGTACCACTCGCGGAAACGCAGCATGCTGACCGGATTCATCGCGCATGCTTTTTGGCCGAAAGGGTGGCCGAGCTGGAACAGGAGGTGACCGATCTCGTGTGCCAGATAGGCTCCCGCGAGCTCTGCGGCCAATTCTTCGGAATAGTCGCCGTCACGCAACTGCCGCGTGTTCCCGGAATTGTCCGTGAACGGGAACGTGCTCATGAATACATATGAAGCATACGGGCTGTTGCGGCTGTAGGAAGTGGTGCCCACCGTCACCCCGCCTCGGATCGCGGAATGGATGTCGACGCCGTAGTACTCGGCGCTGGCGATGAACTGGTTGGTCAGCACCAGATCGTATTGCAGGTTGCCGTAACCCAGCGTGTCCCAGTAGACCCATTCGTTGTACGGCGAGGCATCGAGTACCGGCGCCCCGTCGGCCGCCATGACATGGCGCCACTGTTCCAGCCTTTCCAGCATTACTTTCGTCAGCGATTCGGAAAGCGCCATCAGGTCCTTTGGCGGCGAACCCGGCAGATAGGGCGCCGCAAAGGTCAGCGCATCTTCCAGTTTCGTCTTGCGTTCGGTCAGCGTGTTGTTGATTCCCTCGGCCAGCATGCGTCTGTCACCGGTCCCGGACTTGAAGTCATAGATCGATTCGACGCGTGCCGCCCGTATCGGCGACGGGATGAGCGCGAACATCTGCTCGACCCCGGTCTCAGTGATGTCGGTGAACTCGACGAAGGTGCCGAAGTTCTTCCACATGGTCAGTTGGGCGGAAGCCAGCACGATGCGCAGATGGTCCGGCGAGAAGCGCGCCAGACGCGGATTGTTCGCGTAGGCGACGCGGAGCTTCACGATGGCTCCCGGCTTGATGGGATCGACCGGCGCGTTCTTCCAGTCGCCGGTGACAACGGGTTTGCTGCAGCCGAGCAGCACAAGCACAAGGATGAGGAAAGGTCGCTTCATCGGCAAGACGGCTTCGCTGTCCTTACAGTCCCAGAATGATCATCACTCCGGAGGCGGTGGCAAGAATGGCCATGACCGTGCCCATGCCGGAGAAACTGAAATGGAGCAGATGTGCCAGTCCGGTGAGGATGAGCCATGCGCCCAGTAACAGTACGCCGATGCTTCTTTTCATTGTTGAATCTCCTTGAATTAAGTGATGGATATGAAAGCGGGTTCACGCAGCAATGGCGCAGTGTAACGGTATCCGGCCTGCCCAGGCTAGAACCCGTACTCGCGTTCCACGCGGCAAACGCGCACCCGGAACGACTTGTACCACTCCTGTGCGCGGCTCTGTGCCTGGCGATGGTCGAGATTCTCCTTCCACGCCTTGATCGCCTCCAGGCTCTCCCAGTACGAGACCGTGATACCCAGCTCGTTCCGTGCGCTCTCCATGCCGATAAACCCGGGCTGCTGTTTCGCCAGCTCCGCGATGTGCTTTGCCATTTCGGCATAGCCGTTATCGCCCTCGGTGCGGAGGGAGGTGAAGATGACGGCGTAGCAGGGTGGGGTGGGGGTGTCAGCGGGATCGGGCATTTACGCGTCTCACAATATGGGCGTCAATCCGAACCGGAGTCGTTCAACTCATTCTTTGTGCCTGGCGGCACCCGGATCTCCATCTCAAGTGCGGCTATCCCGATATTCACGGTCGCCTTGAGCGATACAGGCTGCGCTGACAGAGGGCGGGTCTTGAGTTCGTCCAGCGCTATCTCGAGGATGCTGCACATCTGGGCCGTCGATGCACGGACAGCCTTTTCATTCAAAGCGTCGGTCATGTCGGATGCGGTCTGGGCGAGTGACTCGACCCCGCCCTTGACGGAAGTGGTCACTCCCTCGACGGCGTCGTTCGCCTTGTTTGCGACTTGTGAGCCGAGGCCCTTTATTTTTTCAAACATGGTGATAGTCCTGTTATCTGGTGGTGAACATATATTGGCGGCCCGTGGATCACAGACAGAAGCAACCTGGTTCGGGTTCAGACGTGCCCGTATTTTTGGTCGAATGCATCATCGCTCATCGTGAGATACAGAATGAACTCTATGAACGCAATAAATGCCGGGATGAACGTCCAGCAAAATACCAGATAGAGGATGCCCAGTCCGATTTGTCCAAGATAGAATTTGTGCGCCCCGAAGCCCCCAAGGAAGAACGCGAAGAGCGCTGCCGCGATTCGGCTTTTGCCATTCGAGGCGAGCGGGCCAAGGTTTATCGTTGCCGATGGGCCGGATTGTCGAACGCCACATTTCGGGCATATCACCGCCTTTACTTTTATGATAGCGCCACACTCGCTGCAATACTTTTCATCAATCCCTTTGGTGACTTGTTCGCCCATGGACATCCCCTTTGGTGGATAGTGCATTACGCTTAACCATAAAGTTGTCTATGATTCCGCAACTGCTTCTTCTTTATGACCAGTTTGATCGGGCCAGCCCGCACCGTACCCGCTCAAAACCCCTCGGTCAATATGCCAAAAGGTCTAGATACAGTTCGCCGCTCCTCAGCCAGCTTGTTATCATGGTAGCCATTCCAGTCAGGAGTCGAAGATGCAGATCCCATTGCGTAACCATATCGCCGCCGTATTGATGTTGTGCGGGCTGATGACTTCGCCGGTGCAGGCCGGCGAGGTGAGTGTCGCGGTGGCATCGAACTTTGCCGCGACGATGGAGCGCCTTGCCCCCTTGTTCCAGAAGGAGAGCGGCCACACGCTGAAGCTCACACCGGGTGCCAGTGGCAAGTTGTATTCGCAGATCAAAAAAGGCGCGGCGTTCGATGTGTTCCTCTCGGCAGATGAGGAACTGCCCAAGCGCATGATGCAGGAAGGAACCGCCGTCGCCGGTTCGCGTTTCATCTATGCCACGGGTCGGCTGGTGCTGTGGAGCGCGCAAGACGGTTTCGTGGATGACAAGGGACTGGTACTTAATCGTGGCAACTTCAACCTGCTGGCGATTCCCAATCCGGTCAACTCGCCCTACGGCGTGGCGGCGAAAGAGACGCTGGCCAAGCTGACGATGTGGAATGCGATGCAGCGCAAGCTGGACAAGGGTGACGATGTGATCGAGACATATCGATTCGCCGCCAGCGAAAGAACGGAACTGGCGCTTGTCCCGCTGTCGCAGGTGATGCGCGACGGCAAGGTGAGTTCCGGTTCCTGGTGGCTGGTGCCGCCCGAGATGCACAATCCCATCCGCCAGAGTGCGGTGTTGTTGAGCGGTGCAAAAGATCCGGCTGCGGCCAAGGCTTTCCTCGTTTTCCTGAAGAGCGAGAAAGCGCAGAAGGTGATGCGCGGCTTCGGCTACGAGTTCCCCTGAGATATCGGCTCATCCATCCGGGCGGGAAAGCGTTATAACCTTTGCGTTGTAACGATCCCGCCAAATTGTTCTGACTGGCACAAAGCGGATGGTTTTGACCGTTCCTGAAGCACCCCCATTAAATCCTTAAAACTCAATACTGGCGCGGTTTGCGGCTGATTTCGCACGCCCTGGCATTCTCTTTGCAATACGTTATGTCGACAAGGTGATAACGAGTGGGGGCGACATGACGCAATCCGTAGCAGAGAAAACCGAACTGGGTGCGGTGCCCGGCCTGCGGCTCGCCCGCGGCAGGCGCTGGGACCATCTGGAATTGCTGGAGCGCATCGCCGCGACCGGTTCCATCACGGCGGCGGCAAGTGCGATGGGCATGAGCTACAAGGTGGCGTGGGAGGCGGTCGAGGCGATCAACAACCTTTCCGAGCAGCCGCTGGTGGAGCGCAAGACAGGCGGGCAGAAGGGCGGCGGTACGACGCTCACCACGTATGGCCGCCGCGTGGTCGGCGCCTACCGCCGGCTGGAACAGGAACGCGAGCAGGTGCTGAAAAAATTGGCCGAAGTGATGGATGACTTCGATGAGTATTACCACGTGATCAGGAGATTCGATATGAAGACAAGTGCGCGCAACCAGTTTTTGGGGACGGTGAAAACCATCAAGACCGGGCCAATCAATGCCGAAGTGGTGCTGGACATCGGCAGCGGCGACACGCTGGCGGCGGTGATCACCAACGAGAGTGTTGAGCATCTGGCGCTCAAGGTCGGCAGCGAGGCCTACGCGATGATCAAGGCGCCCTGGGTGATCGTCACCACCTCCGACGGTTTCAAGACCAGCGCCCGCAACGAGTTGCGCGGCACAGTGGTGCGCTGCCAGGAAGGCGCGGTCAGCGGCGAAGTCATCATCGAATTGTCCGGCGGCAAGACCGTGGCGGCCATCGTGACCAACGACAGCATCAAGTCGCTGGGGTTGAAAGAAGGGGTAAAGGCATGTGCGCTGATCAAGGCATCGCACGTTATTCTCGCAGTCAATGCATAATGTAAAAAGGAGAGCAAAGATGAAGTCGATCAGGTTTGGGTTGTTGGGCGCGCTGTTGGCAACGATGGCGCAGGTGGCGAATGCAGGCGAAGTAACTGCCGCCGTGGCCGCCAATTTTACCGCACCGGTGCAGCAGATCGCCGAGCTGTTCCAGAAGGAGACCGGTCACACGGTGAAGTTCAGCTTCGGTTCCAGCGGCAAGTTCTATTCGCAGATACAGAACGGTGCGCCGTATGACGTGTTCCTTGCCGCCGATGAGAAGAACCCCAAACTGTTGGAGCAGGAAGGATTGGCTGTCAAAGATTCGCGCTTCGTCTATGCACTGGGAACACTGGTGCTGTGGAGCGCTAAGCCCGGCTTCGTGGATAGCAAGGGCGCCGTGCTGGGCAAGGATGGTTTCAACAAGATCGCCTATGCCGATCCCAAGCTCGCGCCTTACGGTCTGGCTGCACAGGAGACTCTGCAAAAGATGAATCTGTGGGACAGGGTGCAGAGCAAACTGGTGACGGGCGAGAGCATCACCCAAACCTACCAGTTCGCCGCGACCGGCAATGCCGAGCTGGCGTTCATCGCGCTGGCGCAGATCACCAAGGATGGCAAGGTGACCGAGGGCTCGTGGTGGATCGTGCCGGCGGATATGTACAATCCCATCAAACAAAGCGCGGTGCAGCTGAGTGCTGCGAAAGACCCGATTGCGGCCAGGGCGTTCATGGTCTTCCTGAAGAGCGAAAAGGCGCAGGTGATCATTCGCAGTTTCGGTTACGGGTTGCCGTAAATTTATTGTTTAAATTTCCGTTCGGGCTGAGCTTGTCGAAGCCTGTTGAAGTGTTCGGTGAATCCGTTCACATTTCGACAAGCTCAATGCGAACGGAATATTATTATCGCTGATACGAAAATACGATGACCACCCTGGACCCCGCCGACATCCAAGCCGTCTGGCTCACCCTCAAGCTGGCGAGCGTAACTACTTGCCTCTTGCTGCTCATCGCCACGCCGCTGGCCTGGTGGCTGGCGCACAGCAGCAAGTGGTACAAGGGCGTGGTGGCGGCTGTGGTGGCGTTGCCGCTGGTGATCCCGCCGACGGTGCTGGGTTTCTATCTGCTGCTGCTGATGGGGCCGCACGGTGTGGTGGGTGAGCTGACCACCGCGCTGGGGTTGGGAAGATTGCCGTTCAGTTTCGCCGGACTGGTGGTCGGTTCGGTGCTGTTCTCGCTGCCCTTTGCGGTGCAGCCGATCCAGAACGCGTTCGAGGCCATCGGCAACCGTCCGCTTGAAGTCGCGGCGACGTTGCGCGCGAATGTGTGGGATCGGTTCGTCAGCGTGGCACTGCCGCTGGCGCGCCCCGGTTTCCTCACCGCGATCATCCTCGCCTTCGCGCACACGGTCGGCGAGTTCGGTGTGGTGCTGATGCTGGGCGGCAACATCCCCGGCGAGACGCGCGTGCTCTCGGTCTCCATCTACAACCATGTCGAGGCGATGGAGTATGGCCCGGCGCACTGGCTGGCGGGCGGCATGGTGTTGTTCTCCTTCATCGTGCTGCTCGGCTTGTATCTTGCGGGTAGCAGGTTCTCCAGGGTGGTGAAATGAGCGACATCCGCGCCCACTTCCGGATGCAGTTGGACAGCTTCTCGCTGGACGCAAGTTTCATCGCGCCAGCAGTCGGTGTCACCGCCCTGTTCGGCCCTTCTGGTTCCGGCAAAACCACATTGCTGCGATGTATCGCGGGACTGGAGCGTGCTGTTGGTACGCTTCAGGTGCATGGCGAGACTTGGCAGAACGACACCGATTTCATGCCGGTACACAAACGCCCGTTGGGTTACGTGTTCCAGGAAGCCAGCTTGTTCCCGCACCTGTCGGTGCGCGCCAATCTGGAATACGGTTTCAAACGCATCGCCCCTGCCGAGCGCAAAGTGCCGCTGGAGCAGGTGGTGGAATGGCTGGGCCTGAGCCGACTCATCGAGCGCAAAGACCCGGCACTGCTCTCCGGCGGCGAACGCCAGCGCGTCGCCATCGGTCGCGCGCTGCTTACCAGCCCGCGTATCCTGCTGATGGATGAGCCGCTCTCCGCACTCGACAGCAACAGCAAGCAGGAGATATTGCCGTATCTGGAGCGACTGCATCGCGAACTGAACATCCCGGTACTCTACGTGAGTCATGCGATGGACGAGGTGGCAAGGCTGGCAGACCATCTGGTATTGTTGGAAAAAGGCCGCGTCATCGCCAGCGGCGAACTGCACGAAACGCTCGCGCGGCTCGACCTGCCCACCGCGCATTTCGACGATGCGGGTGCGGTGATCGAAGCGGCGGTGGCGCAGCAGGATGAGAAGTATCATTTGACCCGGCTGGATTTCGGCGGTGGTCAGTTATGGGTGAGCAAGGTGGAGCAGCCCTTCGGCACGACGGTGCGCGCCCGCGTGCTGGCGCGCGATGTGAGTATCGCCACGCAGGCACCGCAGGGGTCGAGCATCAACAACATCCTCAATGCGCGCATCGAGGAGATTCGCGACGAAGGGCCGGACAAGGTGGTGGTGCTGATGAAGGTGGGCGAGTCGCAGAGGCTGCTGGCGCGCATCACCCGCCGTTCGCGCGATCATCTTGGCCTGGTTGCCGGAATGTTTGTGTGCGCGCAGGTGAAGAGTGTCGCCTTGATGAATTGATGGATCACGGAGTTTGAATGATGACTGAGATCGGTTTCGCCACTGCCGCCGACCTGCCTTACATGGCCGACCTGCTCGCCGAGCTGTTCGCGCTGGAGAGCGATTTCAAGCCGGATCGCCAAAAACAGATTAGCGGCCTGCGCACCATCCTCGATGAGCCCGAGCTGGGAAAACTGTTCGTGCTGCGCGTGGACGGCAAGGTGGCGGGTATGGCCAATGCGCTGTTCACCATCAGCACGGCGGAAGGCGGGCGCGCCTTGCTGCTGGAAGATGTGATCGTCAGCCGTGAATATCGCGGCGGCGGGTTGGGGCGGCAACTGGTCGAGCATGTACTGCACTGGGCCAAGCTGCGCGGCATCGTGCGCATCACCCTGCTGGCCGACCGCAACAACCAGGCCGCACAGGCGTTCTACCGCAAGCTCGGTTTCGGCGATTCGAACATGACCGTGCTGCGCAAGATGCTGTAGCGCGGATACAACAGCACACGTAACCGGGCTTTTCCTGCCGCCGCTACACTTCGAACGCACGGCCTTGTTTCCATGGCGAATGTATCTGCCAGCCATTGCTGCCCCGTCCCCAACACTTGTCCTGCTGCATCTGCGCGGGTCGCTGCGACAAAATGTCGCACCCGTTGCGCGGGGGAATGCACGACAATCGGCACATCGTTCGATACAGATGAATATCCAGCACGGAACACGGTTCCAGGTTCGGTGCGCTGCACATGCATTCGAGAAGATCACATTACGCTTTCGCCTTCTTCGCCCTCTGTCTGGCGTTGTTCCTGCTCACCTTCGCTGATGCTGCCCTCCGGCGCGCGGGGAGTGCAAATGCGCTGGCGGCAAACGAACGGCTGGTGGCGCAACTGGGCCTGACCGACCTGTGCCTGTTCACCGAAGCGCGCTACACACGTCATCCGTCGCAGGCCGATCTGCAAAGCGCGTTCCAGGACCATCCGCTCGCATTCGAACACTTCCCCAGCGGCTCACTATTGCCGCCGCCGCGTAACCTCACCGCCGCCTATGCAAATCTGGATCGCAAAACAAAAAGCGCTGATTGATTTCACGCTGTCATCGCTGGCGCGGCGCAAGCTGAAGAACCTAGGACTGCTGCTGGTCTATACCGTCATCGTGTTCCTGCTCGCCTCGGTGATGCTGTATACGCACGCATTGCGCCACGAAGCGGCGCAGGTGCTGAAGAACTCGCCCGAGGTCATCGTGCAGCGCATGGTCGCCGGTCGGCATGACCTGATCCCGCCCAGATATCTGGAAAAGCTCGGACGCATCCGCGGCGTGCAGCATAATGAAGGGCGCTTGTGGGGCTACTTCTACGACAACGTGGTCAGCGCCAATTACACCCTGATGGCGCCGTCGCAGGAATCGCACGGGTTTGGACAGGTCGCCGACGGCAAGATCGTGATCGGTGCCGCCGTTGCGCGCGAGCGCGGTCTGGCACCGGGCAATCTGATCTCCTTCCGTTCCTACACCGGCAAACTGTTCGTCTTCACCGTGGCAGCGGTGCTGCCGCATGAGGCGGAACTGGTGAGCGCCGATCTGCTGCTGCTCAGCGAAGCCGATTTCCGCGCCTTCTTCGACATCCCCGCCGGGTACTACAACGACATCGCGCTGTCGGTGGCCAATCCGCAGGAAGTGCGCAACATCGCGGGCAAGATCTCCGAAGCACTGCCCGATGCGCGCATCATCCTGCGCGAGGAAGTGCTGCGCACCTATGAATCCATCTTCAACTGGCGCGAGGGCATCGTGCTGGTGTTGCTCTCCGGCAGCATCCTCGCCTTCGCCATTTTCGCCTGGGAGAAAGCCTCCGGCCTTTCCGCCGAAGAGAAACGCGAGATCGGCATCCTCAAAGCGATCGGCTGGGAGACCGGCGACGTGCTCAAGATGAAATTCTGGGAAGGTGCGCTGGTCTCGCTCGCCGCGTTCCTGCTCGGCTATGTCGCCGCTTATCTGCATGTGTTCCATTTCTCGGCCGCGCTGTTCGAGCCGGTGCTGAAAGGCTGGTCGGTGCTGTATCCGCGCTTCGAACTGGTACCGGTGGTGGACGGTTTCCAGATCGTCACGCTGTTCTTCTTCACCGTCTTCCCCTACACGGTGGCGACCATCGTGCCGATCTGGCGCGCGGCCATCACCGATCCGGATGCGGTGATGCGGGGCTGACATGATCAAACTGACCGACATCCGCAAGGCATACCACCAGGGCCAGCACAACGAGTTGTGGGCGCTCAACGGTATCGACCTCACCATCGAAGCGAACAAGGTGACCGCGTTGAGCGGCCCCAGCGGTTCGGGCAAGAGCACGCTGCTGACCCTCATCGGCTGCATGGCGCGGCCCACCAGCGGGCGCGTGCAACTGGGTGAGCGCGACATCTCCGGATTGCCGGAACGTTTTCTCACCGACATCCGTCGCAAGACATTTGGCTTCGTGTTCCAACAGTTCAATCTGATCTCGGGACTTTCCGCGCGCGACAACGTCATGCTGCCCGCCTATCCGCTCGGCGGCGATTGGCGTGCGTTGCACGCGCGCGCCGATGCGCTGCTCGATTCGTTGAAGCTCGGCCAGCGCCGTGATGCGCGTGTCGAATGGCTGTCCGGCGGCGAGCGGCAGCGTGTCGCCATCGCGCGTGCGCTCATCAACGATCCGCAGGTGCTGATCGCAGACGAGCCGACTGCCAACCTCGATACTGCGCTATCGCGCGAGTTCATGGAGATACTGGAAAGCCTCAAGCAACAGGGCAAGACCATCATCCTGACCAGCCATGACCCGCTGGTCGTCGAATCGAACGTGGTCGACCGCGTGGTGTATCTGCGCGACGGGCATCTGGTGGAGGCCGAAAGATAATGCTGTTCCAGCCCGCCATCATCGCGTTGTTGCTGGCGTCCGCCGTCAGCGTGCTGCTGCTCGTCGCGGCCACGCCCTACGCCTGGCAACTGGTGCGGCGCTGGGATATTGCCAGCGGTTCGGAGCTGCAATTGCGTCTGGAGCGGCGCACCTATCTGATGTCGACCCTGCTCAGCTTCGTCTTCGCCACGCAATTGGTCGCGCTGCTGCTGTTCGTGTTCAAAGCCGACAAGATGGCGGTGATGTTCGTCGGCGCGATGTGCGCGGTGGGCACGCTCAACGCGAATGCTTACGGCTTCCCCGCGCTGCTTGCGCAGATCGCTGTGTTCTTCATGGCGGCGGTGTGGCTGGTGCTCAACCATGCCGACAGCCGCGCTTACGACTATCCGCTGGTGCGCGTGAAGTACCGTTTGCTGATGGGCATCCTGCCCTTCGTGTTGCTCGCCTTCGCGCTGCAACTCATGTATTTCCTCAACCTCAAGGCCGACATCATCACCTCCTGTTGCGGCAGTCTGTTCTCAAGCGATGCGCAGACGCTGGTCTCTGATGCCTCGGCATTACCACCGCAACAAGGGTTGTGGCTTTTCTACGGTGCGCTGCTGACGGTCATCGCGGTCGCCGTGCTGCATGCGCGCAAGTTGCGCGCCGCCTATGTTGTCGCCGCCGCTTCTGCCGCCGCCTTCGTCGCCGCGCTCACAGGAATCTTGTCGTTCGTCTCGCTGTATGTGTACGAACACCCGCACCACCATTGCCCGTTCTGCCTGCTCAAGCCCGAGTACGACTACCAGGGCTACTGGCTGTATCTGCCGCTGTTCGCCGCGACCGCCGCCGGGTTGGGCGTCGGCGCGATACAACCGTTCGCACGCGTGCCCAGTCTCGCCGCAATCGTGCCGCAGATGTCGCGGCGGTTGGCGTGGATCGCGGCGCTGGGCTTTGCTTTGTTTGCTGCGGTGGCGACGTTCATGGTCGCCGATTCGAATCTGATCTTGTTGAAGGACTGAGATGTTGCGTTCCCTGTTCCTGCTGACTTTTCTGCTGCTCGCCGCCTGCGATAGCGCGCCAAAACTGAACACCGGCAGCGTCGCACCGGCTTTCACCACTATATATATGGACGGCACGGCGGCGCGCTTTCCCGAGGATTTTCGCGGCAAGCCGGTGGTCATCCGTTTTTGGGCCGACTGGTGCCGTTTCTGCGAGGGCGAGATGAAAGCCATCGAGCAGGTCTACCAGCGCAGGCGCGAGCAGGGGCTGCAGATACTTGCGGTGAACGCGGGACAGGACAAGGCGACCATCGCGGCCTTCATGCAGAAGATCGGCGCGA
>Ga0154599_103_pt2 | contig 34571 bp, 30 predicted proteins | sample RifGroF2_FD_116028 | JGI IMG/M metagenome (GOLD analysis project Ga0154599, IMG submission 116028) | Sideroxydans sp. GWF2_59_14 | reverse complement strand
GTGCATCCGCATGTGAAAGTAGGTCATCGTCAGACTCCTTACAAACAACAAAGCCCTCCCAGTGAGGGCTTTGTTGTTTCCAGCAGCCGCAAAACACCCCTCCCGATTCCCGGTGTGGGGTGTTTGCTTTGTAGATTTGATTGCGAGCTGCTTGAACGACAGGCGCAGGCGGATCATTGCATGACAGGTGCCGAGCGTGTACTGTGGCAACGTCCAAGGGCCACATCGTATGGAGGGCCCCGCAAAACAACGGGAGGATACGATGAGCCGTATGGTCACCATCGACGGTAACGAAGCCGCCGCTACTATCGCCCACCTCACCAACGAAGTCATCGCCATCTATCCGATCACACCTGCCTCGCCGATGGGCGAGCATGCGGACGAATGGTCGGCGCAGGGACGCAAGAATCTTTGGGGCACGGTGCCCAGTGTCATCGAGATGCAGAGCGAGGGCGGCGCTGCGGGCGCGCTGCACGGCGCGCTGCAGGCCGGCGCCCTGTGCACTACCTTCACCGCTTCCCAAGGCCTGCTGCTGATGATCCCCAACATGTACAAGATCGCCGGCGAGCTGACGCCGATGGTGTTGCACGTGGCAGCGCGTTCGCTGGCGGCCCAGGCGCTGTCCATCTTCTGCGACCATTCCGACGTCATGGCCACGCGCGGCACGGGCTTTGCCATGTTGTGTTCTAACTCGGTGCAGGAAGCCATGGACATGGCGCTCATCGCCCAGGCGGCGACGCTGGAAACGCGGGTGCCGATCCTGCATTTCTTCGACGGCTTCCGCACCTCGCACGAGGTGGCCAAGATCGAGTCCCTCGATCTCTCGGTGGTGCGCGCCATGATCAGCGACGAACAGGTGCAGGCGCACCGCGCCCGCGCCCTCAATCCCGAGCACCCGGTGCTGCGCGGCAGCTCGCAGAATCCCGACGTGTATTTTCAGGGGCGCGAAAGCGTCAATCCCCGGTACCAGGAAATGCCGGGGGTGGTGCAGTCGGTGATGGACCGTTTCGCCGCACTTACCGGCAGGCAATATCATTTGTTCGACTACGTCGGCGCCGCCGATGCCGAGCGGGTCATCGTGCTGATGGGCTCGGGCGCTGAAGCAGCCCATGAAACCGTGGAGCACCTGCAGGCGCAAGGCGAGAAGGTCGGCCTGCTCAAGGTGCGGCTGTATCGCCCGTTCGATCCCGCCGTTCTGCTTGCCGCGCTGCCCGCCACCGTGCGCCGCATTGCCGTGCTTGATCGCACCAAGGAGCCGGGTGCCGATGGCGAGCCGCTGTACAAGGACGTGCTCACCGCCGTGGTGCAGTCCTGCGCCGCCGGGCAGTCGCACTTCTCCGAATTGCCGCGCATCATCGGCGGACGCTACGGGCTGTCGTCCAAGGAATTCACCCCCGGCATGATCAAGGCGGTGTTCGACGAGCTGACACGGGAGCAGCCCAAGAACGGTTTCACCATCGGCATCCGCGACGACGTCAGCCACACCAGTCTGGAGTGGGACCCGCAGTTCCGCGCTGCCGCCACGCTGGCGACCAACTGCGCGCTGTTCTACGGCCTCGGTTCCGACGGCACCGTCAGCGCCAACAAGAACACCATCAAGATCATTGGCGAAAGCACGGACATGTACGCCCAGGGCTACTTCGTCTACGACTCGAAGAAGGCCGGTGCCATCACTGTCTCCCACTTGCGCTTTGGCAGGCAGCCAATCCGCTCCAGCTATCTCATCGGCGATAACGAGGCGCAATTCATCGGTTGCCACCAGACTGTTTTCCTCGATCGCTACGACATGCTGGACAAGGCAGCCCCCGGCGCGGTGTTCCTGCTCAACAGCGCCACCACTACAGATGAGGTGTGGAACACGCTGCCGCGCCGCATGCAGCAGCAGATCATCGACAAGAACATCCGCTTCTTCGTCATCGACGCCTACAAGGTGGCGCATGAATCCGGCATGCAACGGCGTATCAACACCATCATGCAGACTTGCCACTTCGCCATCTCCGGCCTGCTGCCGCGCGACGAAGCCATCGCCGCCATCAAACAGGCGGCGGAGAAAACCTATGGCAAGAAGGGCGCGCAAATCGTCGAGCTCAACTTCCGCGCCATCGACGCCGCTCTGGCGAACCTGCACGAAGTGGCCGTGCCGGGCAAGGTCAGCTCGGTCTTCGATCGCCCGCCGGTGGTGGCCGCCAACGCACCGCAATTTGTGCAGGCCATCACTGCCGTTATGATGGCCGGTCGCGGCGACGAGCTGCCGGTCAGCGCCATTCCCGCCGACGGTACCTGGCCCACCGGCACCACGCGCTGGGAAAAGCGCAACATTGCGCAGGAGATCCCGGTGTGGGACGAGAAGCTGTGCATCGCCTGCGGCAAGTGCCCCTTCGTCTGCCCGCACACCGCCATCCGCAGCAAGCTGTTCGATCCGGCACGGGTCGCCGATGCGCCGCCGACGTTCAAGCACATGGAGGTCAAGGGCAAGGAGTTTCCCGACGGCGCGCACATCGTGTATCAGGTGGCGGCGGAAGATTGCACCGGCTGCGGCCTGTGCGTGGACATCTGCCCGGTGAAGGACAAGGAGAACCCCGGCCGCCGCGCGCTCAACATGGCGCCGCAGGCGCCGCTGCGCGAACAGGAGCGCGCCAATTTCGACTATTTCCTTGCGCTGCCCGAGTTCGACCGACGCGAGGTGCGCGGCACGGTGATGAAGAGCGCCATGCTGTTGCAGCCGCTGTTCGAGTTTTCCAGCGCCTGTTCCGGCTGCGGCGAAACGCCTTACCTGCGCCTCGCCTCGCAACTGTTCGGCGACCGCATGCTGGTGGCCAACGCCACCGGCTGTTCGTCCATCTACGGCGGCAACCTGCCCACCACGCCATGGGCACAGGATGCGCAGGGCCGCGGCCCGGCCTGGAACAATTCGCTGTTCGAGGACAATGCCGAATTCGGCCTCGGCATGCGTGTCGCCATCGACAAGCAGCAGGAGTATGCCGCCGAACTGCTCAAGGCTCTGGCCGCGCACCTCGGCGAGGATCTGGTGGGCTCCCTGCTAGACGCCGTGCAGGAAAACGAAGCGGGCATCCACGAACAGCGCGAACGCGTTGCCGCCCTGCGCGAGCAACTGAAGAAAGTCGATCTTCCCGAGGCGCGCCAGCTGGAAGTGCTGGCCGACAGTCTGGTGCAGAAGAGCGTGTGGATTATCGGTGGCGACGGCTGGGCCTACGACATCGGCTTTGGCGGTCTCGACCATGTGCTGGCCTCCGGCCGTAACGTCAACATCCTGGTGCTGGATACCGAGGTGTACTCCAACACCGGCGGCCAGACCTCCAAGGCGACGCCGCGTGGCGCTGTGGCGAAATTCTCCGCCGGTGGCAAGGCCACGCCGAAAAAGGATCTGGCGATGATCGCCATGGCCTACGGCAACGTCTATGTCGCCCAGGTGGCCTACGGCGCCAAGGATGTGCAAACGCTCAAGGCTTTCATGGAGGCCGAGTCCTGGCCCGGCGTGTCGATCATCATCGCCTACAGCCCGTGCACCGCCTGGGGCACCGACATGATCAACAACCACGCCATGCAGGATCGTGCGGTGCGCAGCGGCCACTGGCCGCTGTTCCGCTACGATCCGCGCCGCGCCGCGCGGCAGGAAAACCCGCTGCAACTGGACTCCAAGGAACCGTCCATCGCCTACCGGGAATTCGTCAGCCAGGAAACGCGCTTCAACATGTTGTGGCGCAGTCACCCGGAAGCGGCGGAGAAATTCCTCGGTGAGGCCCAAAAACACGCCCTCAGCAACTTCCAGCACTACCGGCAGTTGGCCGAACTCAGCTATGCCAAGCCGGAAGAGATCAAGCCCGCTCAAGCAAAGGAATAATCATGAACCTGCGCACCCGTTATCTCGGACTGGAACTGAAGAACCCGCTGGTACCTTCCGCCTCGCCGCTGTCGCGCAGCCTCGATACGGCCAAGCGGCTGGAGGATGCCGGTGCCGCCGCGCTGGTGATGTATTCGCTGTTCGAGGAAGAACTCCGGCACGACCACGACGTGATGGACTCCTATCTGCACAACCAGTCCCTGGGCCATTCCGAGGCCACCAGCTTTCTGCCGATGCACGGTGATATGCCGTCCAGACAGGATCGTTATCTGGAGCAGTTGCAACGGCTCAAGCAGACGCTTGGCATCCCGGTCATCGCCAGTCTCAACGGCGTCACGCCGGGCGGCTGGATCGAGTACGGCAAAGCCTTGCAGCAGGCCGGTGCCGATGCGCTGGAGCTCAACGTGTACTACATCGCCGGGGATGTGAATGTCAGCGGTGCCGATGTGGAACAGCGCTACGTCGACATGCTCCAGGAACTGCGCCAGCACGTCAGTTTGCCCGTCGCCATGAAACTGTCGCCGCAGTTCAGTTCCGTGTCCAATATGGTCGGCCGTCTGGAACAGGCCGGCGCCGCCGGCGTCAGCATGTTCAACCGCTTCTACCAGCCGGACATCGATCTCGACAGTCTGCGCGTGTCGCCGCAGTTGCACCTGTCCAGTTCCGCCGAGTCGCTGCTTGCCATGCGCTGGATCGCCATCCTCTTCGGCCGGGTCAAACTCACCCTCGCCGCCACCGGCGGCGTCCACACCCACAGCGACGCGCTGAAGATGCTGTTGGCCGGTGCCGATGTGGTGCATCTGTGCAGCACTCTGCTGTTGCATGGCCCAAAGCAACTGGCGCATATACTCCAAGGCATGGAGGATTGGCTGGACGACAGCCCGTATGAATCGGTGGAACAACTCAAGGGAGTACTGAGCCAGCGCCATGCCGGCAATGTATCGGCCTCGGCCTACGCCCGCGCCAACTACCTGCAATTGCTGGACAGCTACCCGCCCGGCGCGGGCAACTGACGCGTTACCGGCAGCGGCAAGGGCTATCCGTTCGTAATCTCTGCACAAAGCCAATAGACAGCCCGCGAAATTGTGGCGCCTGACCTGTGCTGAAAGATCAATTGATGGGGTGCAAGCTCTTGAAATGGCAAAAGACCCCGCCACAAAGGTGGGGTCTATTACTTTGGGCGTTCGATTGCCACAATGAGCCAGACGGCCTGTGCTTCTTCCTTTGAGAGGCCGACTGTTTTGGGATACAATCGCACTCCATGACAAAGTACATATTTATAACCGGCGGCGTTGTCTCTTCCTTAGGAAAAGGCATCGCCGCCGCTTCACTTGCGGCTATCCTCGAGTCGCGTGGCCTCAAAGTCACGATGCTCAAGCTGGATCCGTATATCAACGTCGATCCGGGCACCATGAGCCCGTTCCAGCACGGAGAGGTTTTTGTCACCGAAGACGGTGCCGAGACCGATCTGGACCTGGGGCATTACGAGCGGTTCATTTCGGCCAAGATGCGCAAGGCCAACAATTTCACCACCGGACAGATCTACGAGAGCGTGATCCGCAAGGAACGCCGTGGCGAGTATCTGGGCAAGACGGTGCAGGTGATTCCGCATATCACCAACGAGATCCAGGCGTTCGTTGAACGCGGCGCAGCCGCTTCCCTTGACGGGAATGCGGATGTGGCCATTGTCGAGATCGGCGGTACGGTGGGCGACATAGAATCGCTGCCGTTCCTCGAGGCGGCTCGCCAGATGGGTCTGCGCATGGGGCGTCATCAGGTGGCCTATGTACACCTCACGCTGGTTCCCTATATCGCGACCGCCGGCGAGTTGAAGACCAAGCCGACACAACACAGCGTGCAGAAACTGCGCGAGATCGGCATCTTCCCGACCGCGTTGCTGTGCCGCGCCGACCGCCGCATTCCGGATGACGAGCGGGCCAAGATATCGCTGTTCGCCAATGTGCGCGAGGACAGCGTCATCTCGATGTGGGATGCGGACAGTATCTACAAAGTCCCGCAGATGCTGCACGAGCAAGGGCTGGATCGCATCATCTGTGATGAACTGGCACTGAACGCACCGCCTGCCGACCTGACGGTATGGCAGAACCTGATCAAGGCACAAGATAATCCGCAGCACGAGATCACCATCGGCATGGTCGGCAAGTATGTCGACCTCACCGAATCGTACAAGTCTCTGATCGAAGCTTTGCGTCATGCTGGCATCCATACCGCCACGCGTGTGAACATCGAATATCTGGATTCCGAAGTCATCGAGAACGAGGGCACGGACTGCCTGAAGAATCTTGATGCCATCCTGGTTCCCGGCGGCTTCGGCGTGCGCGGTACGGAAGGCAAGATTGCCTCGATCCGTTATGCGCGCGAGAACAAGGTCCCTTATCTTGGCATCTGCCTCGGCATGCAACTCGCGGTCATCGAGTATGCGCGCCATGTGGCGGGCATGAGCGATGCGAACAGCACCGAATTCAACCTCGAGACCGAGCATCCGGTAGTGGCGTTGATCACCGAGTGGCTGGATCGCGACGGCAAGGTCGCCAAGCGCAGCGCCGATTCGGATATGGGCGGCACCATGCGCCTCGGTTCGCAACGCTGCCCGGTCAAGCCCAACACCATGGCGCAGCGCATCTACGGCGACGAAGTGAACGAGCGTCACCGCCATCGCTATGAAGTGAACAACCATTATGTTCCCTCGCTGGAAAAGACCGGACTGGTCATTTCCGCTCGCACACCTTCCGAGGATCTGCCTGAGATGATGGAATTGCCGCAGACCATGCACCCCTGGTTCGTCGGCGTGCAATTCCACCCAGAGTTCACCTCCACGCCGCGCACCGGACATCCGCTGTTCAAGGCGTATGTCGAGGCGGCGGTCAAGCGCAAGGAAGCAGCATGAAGCTATGTAATTTCCAAGTTGGTCTTGATAAGCCGCTGTTCCTGATCGCCGGTCCCTGCGTGATCGAGTCGGAGCAGATGGCGCTGGATACAGCCGGCCAGTTGAAAGAGATCTGCCAGAAACTGGGCATCCCGTTCATCTACAAATCCTCGTACGACAAGGCCAACCGCAGCTCCGGCAAGACTTTCCGCGGTTTTGGCATGGAAGCCGGGCTGAAGATCCTGGAGAAGGTCAAAGCGCAGATCGGCGTGCCGGTGCTGACCGATGTGCACGATGAGGACGAGATAGCTCCCGTGGCGTCAGTGGTCGATGTGCTGCAAACGCCCGCCTTCCTGTGTCGCCAGACCGATTTCATCCATGCCGTGGCGAAGTCCGGCAAGCCGGTGAACATCAAGAAGGGCCAGTTCCTTTCTCCGTGGGACATGAAGAACGTGGTCGACAAAGCGCGCGAAGTGAGCGGCGGTGACACCATCATGGTGTGCGAGCGTGGCGCTTCTTTCGGCTACAACAATCTGGTGTCGGACATGCGCTCGCTGGCTGTGATGCGCAACACCGGCTGTCCGGTGGTGTTCGATGCCACGCACTCCGTGCAATTGCCGGGCGGGCAGGGCACGTCCAGCGGCGGTCAGCGCGAGTTTGTGCCGGTATTGGCGCGCGCTGCGGTGGCGGCGGGCATCGCCGGCATATTCATGGAGACACATCCCGATCCCGCGAAGGCGATGTCGGACGGTCCCAATGCATTCCCACTGGGGCATCTGTCGGCGATGTTACAGACACTGAAGGCGCTGGACACCCTGATGAAGCAACAAGGTTTTATCGAAGAGAACGTTAACTTAAAAAGTGTGTGAGTGAAGGAAGAAGAATGAGTGCAATTGTTGATGTGATAGCGCGTGAGATTTTGGATTCCCGTGGTAACCCGACCGTAGAAGCGGACGTGTTGCTGGAATCGGGTGTGATGGGACGTGCCGCCGTGCCGTCCGGTGCCTCCACCGGCGAAAAAGAAGCGATTGAATTGCGCGATGGCGACAAGCAGCGCTATCTGGGCAAGGGCGTGCTGAAAGCCGTCGAAAACGTGAACACCGAGATCGCTGAAGCCATCATCGGTCTGGATGCCGCCGAACAGGCTTTCATCGACCAGACCATGATCGATTTGGATGGTACTGAAACAAAATCGCGTCTCGGCGCCAACGCCATTCTGGCCGTGTCGATGGCCGTGGCACGTGCCGCAGCGGAAGAGAGCGGCCTGCCGCTGTATCGCTATCTCGGCGGTGCCGCACGCATGGAGATGCCGGTGCCGATGATGAATGTCATCAACGGCGGCGCGCACGCCACCGGCGGTGCGGACATGCAGGAGTTCATGATCGTTCCGGTCGGTGCGCAGAGTTTCCGCGAGGCATTGCGCTGCGGTGCGGAAGTGTTCCATGCACTGAAAGCGGTATTGCATCATCGCGGCCTGCCGACTACCGTTGGCGACGAGGGCGGATTCGCACCCGCGCTGGGTTCCAATGAAGGCGCATTGAAGGTCATCGTCGAAGCCATCGAGGCTGCCGGTTATGTTCCCGGCGCAGATGTGGCAATCGCAATGGATCCGGCTGCTTCCGAATTCTTCAAGGACGGAAAATACCACCTGAAAGCGGACGGGCTGACTTTGACTTCCGCGCAAATGGTGGATCTGTACGCGACCTGGGTGGACAAGTACCCCATCGTGAGCATCGAAGACGGCATGAGCGAAAACGACTGGGACGGCTGGAAGCTGCTGACTGATCGTCTCGGCAAAACCATTCAGTTGGTCGGCGACGATATTTTCGTGACCAACACCAAGATACTGAGCGAAGGCATCAAGCGCGGTATCGCCAACTCCATCCTGATCAAGGTGAACCAGATCGGTACATTGACCGAAACGTTCGCCGCCATCGAGATGGCGAAACGTGCCGGCTACACCGCCGTGATCTCGCACCGCTCCGGCGAAACGGAAGACTCCACCATTGCCGACCTGGCTGTGGCGACCAATGTCATGCAGATCAAGACCGGTTCGCTGTCGCGCTCCGACCGCATGGCAAAGTACAATCAGTTGCTGCGTATCGAGGAAGACCTTGGTGACAGCGCTTCCTATCCCGGTCGCGCCGCCTATTACCAGTTGGGATGATGCGTGTCGTTACCTACATACTGATTACCCTTCTCCTGCTGTTGCAATATCCGCTGTGGCTGGGGAAGGGTAGTTGGTTGAAGGTGTGGGACATGGGCAAGCAGGTCGAGGCCCAGAAACAAACCAACGAGCAGACTCTGAAGCGCAATGCGGCACTGGATGCCGAGGTGCGCGATCTAAAACGGGGAACCGATGCCATCGAAGAGCGCGCGCGCAGCGAGCTCGGCATGGTCAAGCAGGGTGAAGTTTTCTTTCAGGTAGTCGGCGGAGAAGGGGCTGCAACGGCCTCGGGTGTGGCCGCTGCAACTCCGCCAAAAGGCAAGATCAAGTAATGACCGTAGGCTGATCCCGTCCGGTGCGTGTCTGCAGTTCCGAGATGCTCAGCGCGCTCTGGATCAGTTCTTTCAATGCATCCTGCGCGTCCAGATGATGTCGCGAGACATCGGCCTCATACGCTTCCAGATAAACTCGTAACGTCGCACCTTCCGTACCCGTGCCGGATAGCCGGAAAATGATGCGCGAGCCGTCACTGAACAGGATGCGTACGCCCTGGCCCTTGCTTACGCTGCCGTCCACCGGGTCGGTGTAGCTGAAGTCGTCGCAGGTCTGAACCGAGAATTTCCCGAATGTCTTGCCGGTCAATGCGGCGAAGCTATCGCGTAAATGCTGCATTACTCCGTTCGCGGCCTCCGTCGGCAAACCCTCATAGTCGTAGCGCGAATAGAAGTTGCGGCCGTATTTCGCCCAATGCTCACGCACGATCTCTTCCACTGATTGCTTGCGTGCCGCGACGATGTTCAGCCAGAACAGCACCGCCCACAGTCCGTCTTTTTCGCGCACATGGTCTGAACCGGTGCCGAAGCTTTCTTCGCCGCATAGAGTAACCTTGCCCGCGTCCATCAGGTTGCCGAAGAATTTCCAGCCGGTCGGCGTCTCAAAGCAGGGGATATTCAGCGCTTTGGCCACGCGATCCACTGCAGCGCTGGTGGGCATCGAGCGCGCCACACCCGCCAACCCCTTTGTGTAGCCGCGAACCAATGTGGCATTGGCCGCAATCAGGGCTAGACTGTCCGATGGCGTCACGAAGAAGCGTTTGCCCAGGATCATGTTACGGTCGCCGTCGCCATCGGATGCGGCGCCGAAATCCGGTGCATCCGCACCGAACATGATCTCGACCAGGTCGTGCGCATAGGTCAGGTTGGGGTCGGGATGTCCGCCGCCGAAATCCTCCAGCGGCACGGCATTCATCACACTGCCCGCAGTCGCGCCGAGACGTGTTTCCAGGATCTCTTTTGCATACGGCCCGTTCACTGCGTGCATCGCGTCGAACTTGATCTTGAAGCCGCCTTTGAGCAGTGCGCGTATCGCCGCGAAATCGAACAGCGACTCCATCAGTTCGGCATAGTCGCTCACCGGGTCGATCACTTTGACCTTCATGCCGCCCAGCGTGGTTTCACCCAGCTTGTCGAGCGCCACATCATCCGCGTCGAGGATGCGGTAGCTGGAGAGGGTCTTGCTCTTGGCGTAGATCGCCTCGGTCACCGTCTCGGTGGCCGGGCCGCCGTTGCTGCTGTTGTACTTGATGCCGAAATCCTCTTTGGGGCCGCCGGGGTTGTGGCTGGCCGAGAGGATGATGCCGCCATAGGTCTGGTATTTGCGGATCACGCAGGAGGCCGCCGGCGTGGAAAGGATGCCGCCGCGTCCCACCAGCACCTCGCCGAAACCATTCGCCGCTGCCATCTTCAGGATGATCTGGATTGCCTCGCGGTTGTAATAGCGCCCGTCGCCGCCGAGCACCAGCGATGCTCCTTTTGGCGCGGCGATGCTGTCGAAGATGCTCTGGACGAAATTCTCCAGATAATTCGGCTGCTGGAATACCGGGACCTTCTTGCGCAGGCCGGAAGTGCCGGGTTTCTGGTCGGAAAAGGGTTGGGTAGAAACGGTGCGGATGCTCATCAATGACCTTTCTGGGTAAATCTCGGTTCGAGTCTTTCGGTTCAAATCATACCATCGGCCAAGCGCGCACAAGCCAAATTGTGCCGCTCAGGGTAAGCTAGCGTACTCAGAACGAATCGCCATATCCATGACCAGCGGCACCGCCCAACAGATCCTGCGCGACACCTTCGGCTATACCTCTTTCAGAGGGGCGCAGCAGGCCATCGTCGAGCATTTGGTCGCGGGTGGGGATGCGCTGGTGCTGATGCCCACTGGCGTTGGGTTTTATTATGTTGATGACTCGGTTGCGTGCAGATCAGTATATATATCGGGCGTAATTGTCGATTTTAGTAAACCGACGAGACTAGGCCGAAAAAACGTAATTCAGTTGACATACGAGTTGGCTGGGATACCTGCAATATTTGCTTTTGCAAAGTGAAACGGTTGCGAGATTCATCCTTATGGTGGGCGAATTGCCTAACCTTCTAATGTCCGACACGGGACGGCGAAAAGCTGACGTTCAAAGCCATCCTTCCCGAAAATTAGGCCAGATTCCATGTCAACCACAACCAACGCTCTGAACGTCCTACGCAACGTGTTCGGCTACGCCTCCTTCCGAGGTGCGCAGGCAGAGATCATCGGCCACGTCGCCAGAGGCTTCGATGCGTTGGTATTAATGCCGACTGGCGGTGGTAAAAGTTTATGTTACCAAGTGCCTGCTCTTCTCCACCCTGGCTGTGCCGTTGTCATCTCGCCGCTTATCGCGCTGATGCAGGATCAAGTCGATGCGCTGAAGCAGCTAGGCGTGCAGGCCGCGTTTTTGAATTCCAGTCTCGAAGCGGATGCGGCGCGTGAGGTGTACCGGCAGATCAATCGCGGCGAACTAAAGCTGCTGTATGTTTCGCCAGAACGGTTGATGACCGAAGGTTTCCTGAGTCTGCTGGAGCGTTTGGTTGAAGAGAACGGCATATCGCTGTTCGCCATCGACGAAGCGCACTGCGTCTCGCAATGGGGGCACGACTTCCGTCCGGAATACCGCGGGCTGACCGTGCTGCACGAGCGCTTCCCGGGCGTGCCGCGCATCGCGCTGACTGCCACCGCCGATGCGCCCACGCGCAGCGAGATCGTCGAGCGGCTCAGGCTGGAACAGGCGCGCCAGTTCGTCTCCAGCTTCGACCGTCCCAACATCCGCTACCGCGTCACGCTCAAGGACAATGCACGCCAGCAATTGCAGACCTTTCTTGAAACAGAACACCCCGACGATGCGGGTATCGTGTATTGCCTGTCGCGCAAGAAAGGAGAGGAGACCGCCGCCTGGCTGAAGGAACAGGGCTGGGATGCCTTGCCCTACCACGCCGGGCTGGATGCCGCGGTACGCAGCAAGAACCAGAAAAAATTCCTGCGCGAAGAAGGTGTGATCATGGTCGCCACCGTCGCCTTCGGCATGGGCATCGACAAGCCCAACGTGCGCTTTGTCGCACACCTCGATCTGCCCAAGAGCATGGAGGGGTACTATCAAGAAACGGGCCGCGCAGGCCGCGACGGCTTGCCCGCGAATGCGTGGATGGCCTACGGACTGGGCGATGTCGTCTCCATGCGCCAGATGCTGCTTTCCGGCGATGCGCCGGAAGAGCGCAAGCGCGTCGAACTGCAAAAGCTCGATGCGCTGCTCGGCTTCTGCGAATCCACCGCCTGCCGCCACCAGAGTCTCCTGCGCTACTTCGGCGAAGAACATCCCGGCGACTGCAATGAATGCGACAACTGCCTGTCGCCCGTGGACACCTGGGATGCCAGCAAAGCCGCGCAGATGGCGCTGTCCTGCGTCTATCGCACCGGGCAGCGTTTCGGTGTCGTGCACCTCATCGACGTATTGCTGGGTAAGGCTACACCCAAGGTAGAGCAGTTTAACCATCAGGCGCTTTCAGTTTTCGGCATCGGCAAGGAACTGGCGCAGCAGCAATGGAGCAGCGTCTACCGACAGCTCGTCGCCGCCGGATTCATCAACGTGGATATCGAAGGCTATGGCGGATTGAAGCTTACCGAAGCGGCGCGGCCGGTGTTGAAGGGAGAACAGGAAGTCTGGCTGCGCCGCGATGCCGAGCCCGCCAAGCGCAAATCCAGCAAGGCTGAACGCGGATCGCGCCTGCGCGAAGCTTTCGCTGGCGCCAATGACGACCCGTTGTGGCTTGCTCTCAAAGCCAAACGTACCGAACTCTCGCGCGAGCAGGGCGTGCCGCCCTACGTCATCTTCCACGACAGCACCCTGCTGGAGATACTCAACCGCAAACCGCAGACTCTGGACGAGATGGGGCAGATCAGCGGCGTGGGTCAAGCCAAACTGGCGAAGTATGGCGATGCATTCCTGCAGGTGGTGGAGGATGTGGCGAACGGCGGATGACCCTTCTTCGAGATTGAAGCCGCACGCCACTTAGGGCAAGATGTGGGCTCGGGATTTTTCGTATCAACCAACACAAGAGAACAGACATGGGCGCACAGTGGAAAGCCAGGCATAAAGAAGTTGCAGCGAACGCAAAGGGCAAGATTTTCGGCAAGCTCGCCAAGGAAATCATGGTCGCAGCCAAAGGCGGAGCCGACCCAGCATCCAACTCGCGCTTGCGCCTTGTGGTTGAACAGGCCAAGAAGGCCTCCATGCCCAAAGACACGCTGGATCGCGCCATCAAGAAGGGCGCAGGCCTGCTCGACGGCGGTGCGCAACTGGAGCGCCTCGTTTACGAAGGATTCGCCCCGCACCGCGTGCCCGTCATCGTCGAGTGTCTTTCCGACAACATTAACCGCACCAAATCCAGCATGAACGTGCTGTTCCGCAAAGGCCAGCTCGGCGCGGAAGGCTCCGTCTCCTGGGACTTCGACTATGTTGGCATGATCGAGGCGACGCCGAACTCAAAGGATGCCGACCCGGAAGTCGCCGCCATCGAAGCTGGCGCTCAAGACCTGGAATCCGCCGACGAAGGCGCGACCCTGTTTATCACCGACACCACCGACCTCGATGCCGTGTGCAAGGCGCTGCCGGCGCAAGGCTTCACCGTTGTTTCCGCCAAACTGGGCTATCGCCCTAAGAATCCGGTCACCATCGCCAACGAAGCCGAACTCGAAGAAGTGCAAGCCTTCCTCGAAGCCATCGACGAAGACGACGACGTGCAGAGCGTTTACGTCGGCCTGGCCTAAGCGGAGGCGAGTTGGATAAACACCGCATCATCATCGGCTGGTTGTACGAAGCCATGGCCATGCTGTTGGCCGTGTTCATCACCTTCGCCTGGCGGCGCGTCTTCAGCCCCGACGCGCCTCCCCACGAAGCAAACATCATCATCTACGCCATCGCCGTCGCCGCATTGTTCTTCGCGCTTGGCCTCACCCTCATTCTCAACTACCGGCGTTCACACTGGATGTGTCTGCCGTTCTCGGTGGTCATCCTGATCTACTTCCCGGTGGGTACCGCGCTGGGCGGGTATTACATCTGGTATTTCTGGAAGTTCCTGTACAAGCGGAACGATAGCTAACGATCCGTGACTTTGCAGCACCAACATTAGGAGGTCGTCATGTATCTGTCGCCGAGGATGTTCGTCTGTTTGCTGTTCACCCTCACTGCATCAGTACAGGCCGGTGAATTGCGCAGCACGCTGCAAGACCAGCAAAGCGTCGCTGTCACCATCTATAACGAGAATCTCGCGCTGGTGAAAGACCAGCGCAAGGTGCAACTGGGCAGCGGGCAGAATGCGCTGGCCTTTCGCGATGTCAGCGCAGGCATGCGGCCGGAGACGGCGCTGTTGCGCAGTCTGACCAGCCCGGGCAAATTGTCCGTCATCGAGCAGAACTTCGATTTTGATCTGCTCACGCCGGGCAAGCTGCTGGAGAAATATGTCGGCAGAACCGTCAGTGTCGTCCGTACCAATCCCGCCAACGGAAACGACACGACCGAACAGGCGCTGGTGCTGTCGGCCAACGAGGGTGTGGTGTTGAAGATCGGCAACCGCATCGAGACGGGCATGCCGGGCCGCATCGTCTATTCCGATGTGCCGGACAATCTGCGCGACCGCCCGACGCTGGTGATGTCGCTCCACAACGGCGGCGCGGCACAGCAGGAGGTGGAGCTTTCCTATCTGACCGGCGGTTTGGCCTGGAAGGCCGATTACGTCGCCGAGCTGAATGCGGCTGATGACCGGCTCGATCTGTCCGGCTGGGTGACGCTGACCAACACCAGCGGCGCAACCTATCGCAATGCCAAGTTGCAATTGGTGGCGGGGGATGTGAATCAGGTGCAGGATGAGATGCGCTACGAGATGAGGCGAGACAAGGCAGTATTGGCCATGGCTGCTCCGGCATCGCAAATGGCTGAAGAGTCTCTGATGGAATACCACCTCTACACGCTGGATCGCCCCACCACGATTGCCGAGAACCAGACCAAGCAAGTCTCGCTGCTCACCGCCACAGGCATACCCGCGCGCAAGGAGCTGTTGCTGCGCGGGGCCAACTACTACTACCACAGCAGCTACGGCAACCTCGGCCAGAAGATGAAGGTGGCGGTGTTCGTCGAGTTCGACAACAAGGAAGCCAGCCATCTCGGCATGCCGCTGCCCAAGGGCGTGATTCGCGTGTACAAGAAAGACACGGCGGGCAATGCCCAGTTCGTCGGTGAGGACAGCATCGACCACACGCCGAAAAACGAGAAGGTGCGCATCAAGCTGGGCGAATCGTTCGATGTGACGGCGGATAAGAAACAGACCGATTTCAAGGCACTGCCCAATCCGGCCAAGGGGAACTCGATGTACGAGAGCGCGTTCGAGATCGTGCTGAAGAACGCGAAGAAAGAGGCCGTGGTGGTGAAAGTGCAGGAACCCATCCCGGGCGACTGGAAGATGCTCAGTGGCAGCCACAAGCACGAGAAGGCTGCCAGCAATACTGCGGTCTGGAATATCTCCGTTCCTGCGGAAGGCAGCGTGAAACTGAGTTATCGGGTGCAAGTGCGTTATTGATCGAGCGGGGGGGGGCGCGAGAAAATTGACCGGACTCATTCCTCCCCGTATATTCCGTCCCATGCAAACGCAACTCATCACCGCCAAATCCATCATCGCCAAGCGACTGTGGCTAGCCATGCTAGCCCACTGCCGCAGCGCGTCCCTGTTCTAACGCAAGTTTTTTTAACCGGGCAACTGCGGGTCTTCCGTAGTTGCTTGAGCCCCAGACCCGCACCAGTCCATCACTTGGGGTCTTAACATCATGGCAAGTCACACAGGCAGTACCTTCGTAAATCGGGATGTTCTTCTCGGCGTCGTCTTCGCGCTACTCGCGGCAGTCGGCTTTTCGGCCAAGGCGATCCTGGTGAAGCTGGCCTATCTCGATCATGTGGATGCGGTGACGCTGCTGGCCTTGCGCATGGTGTTCTCGGTGCCGTTCTTCATCGCTGTGGCGATTTGGGTGCAGCGTCGACATGCCGCGCCGCTCGACAGGCATGACCGTTTGCTCGTGCTGGGCTTGGGTTTGATCGGCTACTACTGTTCCAGCTTTCTCGATTTTCTCGGACTGCAATACATCTCCGCCGGGCTGGAGCGCCTGATCCTGTTCCTCTATCCGACCATGACGGTGATGCTCGCGGCGATACTCTACAAACGCGCTATCGGTCGCAAAGTCATCGCTGCGATGGCCTTGAGCTATGCGGGCATCGCATTGGTATTTTTGCATGACGTGGGAGCGAAGGAGGGGAGCATCGTGCTGGGTTCGGCGCTGGTGTTCGCCAGTACCTTGTCCTACTCGATCTATCTGGTGGGAGCCGGGCACGCCATCGCACGCATCGGTACGCTGCGTTTCACCGCCTATGCGATGGTGGTGGCGAGTGCTGCCAGCCTGTTGCAATTCCTGGTGATGCGTCCGCTGAGTGCGCTCGACTTGCCCTTGCGCGTGTACGAGCTTTCCATCGCGATGGCGATCTTCTCCACGGTGCTGCCGGTGTTCCTGCTGTCCTTCGCCATCCGCCGCATCGGCTCGGGCAGCGCCTCGCTCATCGGCACCGTCGGGCCGGTAAGCACCATCTACATGGCGTATGTGATTCTGGGCGAGAGCATCTCGCTGTTGCAGATCGCTGGTTCAGGGCTGGTGTTGAGCGGGGTGCTCATCATCAGCCTGAACAGCAAGAAGGAAGCGGGCTAGAGGTTGAACTGGAGCTGAATGAGGAAAGTGCGGCCCGGCAAGGGCAGGTCGGACATCGTATTGGGATTGCCGGGAATCGGTGTCGCACCCACTGACATATAGGTTGGCTCCCAAGCCTTGCGGTTGAACAGGTTATAGACCATGGCGTTCATTTCCCAGGCATCGGCAAACTTCTCGCGGCGCAGGGTCAAATCTACCAGCGTGTAATCGGGAACTTTTGCGCGGGTGTCGCCGGGCTCGCGCATACGCTCGGCAACATAATTGATCCTGGTGTTCAAGTGCCACAGCGGTGCAAAACGCCAATCGGCACGCGCGAACACGCGTCGGTGAGGTGCCATGCCAGAGTCCTGTCCGGTGATGGAGTCTCGGGAATGCTGCAAAGAATAACTGCCGGTGAGACGCAGATTGCCGGTGGCATCATAGGTCGATTCCAATTCCATGCCGCGCCCGGTCTGGTCGCCCGCATTACTGTATACGGCAGCCACCGGCAAAATGATATCGCGCATGCGGTAGCGGAAGAAGTTCAGGTTGTTTTGCAGATCGGAGCTGGTTTGCCAGGAAAATGCCAATTCGTCAGTGGTGATCTTTTCGGGTTTGATGGTCGGGCTACCCACGACGACGGGATTGTTGATGTTATACATCTCTGCAAAGGATGGTGCGCGGAATGCAGTTCCATGCATGACTTTGACAACCACGTTGTAGTCGGCATCCCATACCAGAGCGAGGCGTGGATTGGTGGTGCCGCCAAAATCGGAATAATCGTCGTGTCGCACACCGGCGGTCAGTGTCCAATCTTTGGCCAGACTCCACTCATCCTGTAGGAAGGCGTAGGTCACATTGCGTTTGTGCGGCAGCATATAGACCAGCGCAGGGTTGCCCGTCGCATCCACCAGACCGGGCAAGGGGGCACCGGTCGCATCGTAGTTTTTGGACTCGGTCACTTCATATACATCATCGACACGGTAGCCGGTACCGATACGCACGCGATGCTGCTCAAAGCCGCTGTAGAAAGCGGAGACGCTGGCATGCGCGTGCCGCTCGGAATGGCCGGGGCTGGCGATCATGCCGCCGGGGAAAGCACCGCCAAATGAGCCTGCGGGGAAGAGCGTGTACGCAGGATCGCCTTCTTCCTTGTTGTTGTAAAAACCGACAACGCCCGAGACATCCCAATTCTGTGCCCAGTTGGCTTGCTCATAGTTCAGGTCGAGATACAGTCTTGACGAGTGACCGCGGGAGTTCGGGTCGAGGCTCCCCGCCACACCCATTCCGACACCCAATTCACGCTTCTGATAACCCGCGCGAAAGCGCCATGCATCGCTGGACAGATCGGCGCGGGCATCGATCGCCTTGCGCGAGTTGCTCATCTCGCCCGGCGCCAGAGATGCACTGGAGCCGAGGCCTGTATCCCAGTTGGATTGGGCATCCCGCTCCACGACGCCTTTGTAGCCGTCAGTGTTGCCTGCGCGAAGATAGAAGGCGGTATCCAGCGTTCCCATCTTGCCGCCGTGTTGTACCCACGCATCGCGGGTATTGAAACTGCCGACACGCACGCCAGTTTCAGTTCCTTTGATATCAGCGGCGGTCTTGGTGATGACATTGATCACACCGGAGAAAGCATCTGCGCCGTAAAGAGCAGATCCGGGGCCGCGGATGATTTCGATACGCGCCACATTCTCCAGCGGCATGCCGCCCCAGATTTGGCCGCGATCACCCCAGAACACGTTCGTAATGGGGATGCCGTTCACCAGCATCAGGACTTGCGGGTTGTATTTGGTGGCAATGCCACGAAAGCCGTAGATCGGGTTCATGGCGACATGTACCATGGAGACATGCAATCCCGGCACGCTTTCCAGCGCCTGATCCAGATCGGTCGCCCCCATCGCTTCGATATCTCCGGACGTGATTACGGTGGAGACTGCGGGTGCGCGGGTGATGGATTGTTTGCTGCCGGTAGCGATACTGATGGTGGATTTGTCGCCGTAGGCTAATGCCAGATCTTCTTCTTCAAAGGATTCGGCGTTCGCCACACTGATCCACGCAATGGCAAGAAGGGCACTGAGTGTGCGATGGATCAATGATGGCATAGCGTGCTCCTCCTGTTGACCTGAGTTGCCAGTATGGTTTTATTTTGCTCGGCACTCATTATTTACTCTTGGCTACTTTGTCCAAGCTCGCCGGGATTCTCCCTCATACAGAATGTCAGCGCAAGGAATTGGATACAACGATCCTTCAGGGCGGTCAGAAGCCTCGATATAACAGGGCTGCATTCCCGCCAGAAAAGCCGGAAACAGGAACAAGTAATACTCGCGAGGCGAAAAACCGATGTCTGCGATCAGGGCGGCAACCAATCCCGCATAGTTCATTTTCATGCGCCAGCGCCCGCTGAACAGGGTTTCCTCGATAGATAAAGCCAATCGCAAATAAGGCCCTTGGTTCAATCCCAGACTTTGCGCGAGAGCTAGCATATGTTGATTGCGCTCATCTCCATTGATGAGCGGGCGACCGTATCCGGCGATACTGCGGTGAATATCGAGTTCCTGCCGGATGCATCCGGTCAAGTCGGCTCCCTCGTCAACCTGCTGGCGAGTGCGAATCAGAAAATCGATGGCTCGCATGTCGATCCCGCGTCCATAGATCGATGCTTCTGATACAGCCAGTGCAGCAGCGACCCCAAGATTGCCGGTACTGCGCGACCTCCCCGCCAGTGCCGCTACACGATTGTTCCACAAGCGGACATCCGGATAACTGGTGTATGTCCAGATCGAATGCATCAACCGCAACTGCTCCTTGGAAAAGCGCCGATTGGTGATGCCGAACACGTACAGTTCGACCCAGTCCATGTCCTTCAGGTCGGTATGCAGATCGTGACCGCGAAAGATCACATGGCTGCCGGGATAGAACGTTCCCATGCGGCTTTTGAGTACGCCGACGTTTTCCTGCAGCAGGTTCGGGCCTTTGGTTTGCTGGCTCATGCGGGCTCTCCCGTTGATTCGTTTTCAAGTTCCACGGTGCCGAAAGGGAAGTTTTTGTAGCCGAGCGGTCGTTGTTCCAGTGCATGTGCAGCAGCACCAGGCAAACGCAGTAGCAAGTGCAGCATCTCGCCCTGATCGGGAGTGAAGCCCAGATCGGCGAAGGCGGCAGCGGCGACGCCGGACAGGGCGAGCGGACAGTCGGCACTCTTTTCCAATGCCGAAAGATTTTGTTGCAACCAAGGCAGGTATTTGCCGCAGTCGAATCCTGCCAGGCAAGCCAGCGTCTGTTTCACCGAAGTGGCCGTACTGACACCATGTGGGTCGAAGCCGGGGGCGTGTTCGGATTTCGGCCAGATGCTGCCGGATGCCACGTCGGGTCGGGCATGGCGCTGGCGCCATGCATCGAGATCGGTGCCACACTCATCCCATCCTTCCATTGCCAGAAAGATCTCGTGCCCCCCGGCCAGTTGCCCTGCGCCGACCGCCAGCGCCGCCATGAGCGAGGAGGCGGCAGTCGAACCGCACACGCCGCCGCACATCGCGGCATGCACGGAAGCATCGCGCGGGCCGGGATTGGCCAGCGCGACCGCCAGGGCTTCCAGCAGATCGGCTTGAACTGCGCTGGGCGCTTCGTTGCGGAACAACAGGTAGAGCATCTCCACCCAGCGGGCATGCCCCAGCATCCCGCCGTACACATCGTATCCGCGGCAATAGGCAGCACGTGTGGCGAATGGGTTATCGGATTCCGCGTCTTCGTGCCAGATGCGGGTACGGATGGTGTGTGGTTTTTCTGTAGTACTCATACGGTTCCTTGATCAAAGCGCATTGGCTAATACGCGCATGCGCACGTTCATCGGTGGTATCTCTTCCGGGTCGATATGCACGTCCAGCAGGGTCGGTCCTTTGCGTGCGCACAAAGCGGCGATGTCCAGCCCGGCGATATCTTCCGGTGAGCGGATGGTGACGGCCTCCGCGCCCAGTGCGCGGGCCAGCATGGCGAAGTCGGTGGGCGGCAGTTCGCAGCCCACCTGTTCGGCACCGGCCAGCCGTTGGCCGTGCTTGACCATGCCCAATGACTGGTCGTTGAGTACCACGAAGAGGATGGTCAGTTTCTCGGCGACGGCGACGGAGATTTCCTGACCGTTCATCAGCATGCTGCCATCGCCGGTGATGCACACCACGGGGGCGGTCGGATTCGCCGCTGCGGTGCCGATCGCCCCGCCGATGGCCCAGCCCATGGCGGCGAAGTTCATGGTGACGCGCAGCCAGCCGCCATCGGTCTTGCGTTGCCCCTGCGTTATCTTGCGACCGCCGCCGCCGAGACGGCGTTCGCTGTAACGCCGGTCGCCGACGGGATGCAGGTAATGCACCGACCAAGCAACGCTGTTGCCGGTGTCGGCGAGGAAGCGCGTGTTGGGGGGGAGGCGGGTGCCGAGTTCGCGCATCAGGCGTTGCGGGGTGAGCGGGGTCGCTTCGCTGTCGAATTTCCCGGGCGCGGCCAGCATGTGCAGCGGGTCCCATTCGTTGCCCTCTGCTTTGCGCGATGCGCGCCGTCGGTGGTGTTCGGTATTGTCATTGCTGCGCTGGTTGTGCAGGCGTTCGATCATGCGATCGAACACCGACAGGATGCGTCCGCGCACATGTAGCCGTGCCATCGGCGTGCGTGACAGGTGTTCTTCGGATTCGTCGATGTGTGCCAGCCGTTCGTTGAGCAGGCTTTCGCACCAGCCGCCGCTGTTCCACTCGCCCATGCTGGTGCCGATCGCCAGGATCAGATCCACGGATTGGTCGCGCAACGCGGTCTCTGCCGAGGCATGGCCGCCGAAGCCAAAGACGCCGCGAAACAGCGGATGGCGCGGGTTGACCAACCCTTTGCCGTCCGGGGTAGTGACGAAAGTGGCGCCCTTCATGGCGGCGAACTGGAGTATCGAGCCGATGGCCTCACCGCAGCCGCTACCGACCAGCATGACGATATTGCCGGACTGGTCGATCAACTCGCACAGGTTATCGATCGCGCTGTTGTCCACCAGCGAGGATGGCGCCAGCAGGGTGCGCAGATCATATGAGGGCGCGGCAGCCGGGCTGGAACTGCGGAAGACATCGACCGGAAAGCTCAGATGCGACGGTCCCTTGGGGGCGCGTACGGCGCGCTGCAGGGCGGAGATGAGCTTGGCTTCGATCTGTTTTGGATGCGACACCAGCGAGTTATAGCGCGTGCAGTGGCGGAGCATGCTCAGCGTGTTGATCCCCGTGCAACTGGATTCCTGCAGCGGGTTCTTGCCGAAGGAGGGCAGCGCGGGTTGTCCGGTAATCACCAGCATGGGGATGTTGTTGTCGTAGGCGCAGGCGACGCCGGTGATGAGGTTGGTGGCACCGGGGCCGGAGGTGGAGCAACAGACGCCGACCTTGCCGGTTTCGCGCGCATAGCCATCGGCCATGAAGGCGGCCCCGGCTTCGTGGCGGGCCAGGATGTGGCGAATGCCTCCTCTGCGTTCGCTTCTGGCGAGGGCATTGTATAAAGGCTCGATGGCGCCGCCGGGGATGCCGAACACATATTCGATGCCCAATTGTTCAAGGTAGGCGACCAGCAGGTCGGCGACCTCATAAGGTTTGGCGCAAATGACGGGTGATGCTTCGGTTTCTGAATCGGTGTTGCTTGGGACTAGCGACGATTTGACGCCCATGATGAAGTTCCCTCCTGGCGGCGTGAACCGCCTCGTTATTTTTTATTACCGATGGAAGTCGGGATCACTGTCTGTGCCGATAATTCGTTCGAAAATGCTTGGCCCATATCCGACAATCCAACTCACATTTTTACCCATGTAAGCTGTAGGGGCAGTGTAAAGCCTGATATTATTGGACGCAAGTAAAGAGGCTACGAATGGCGGGCAGGGGATTAACCCGATGTTTCAGTGCGAGAAACTGGTCTTTATCGCAATGTGACAGATGCCGGATAGTCCAAATTCTCAGGAGGATGCATGTCTGCGGCAGCGAATAAATCGGAATGCGCCGGGCAATATTTGCACTTGCATGGTCGTGCCTGTTTGAACGACACTCCGCGCAACCGATCATGAGCATGCATTCCACATTTTCGCTTTGCTGTAGCGGAACATCCAGTTCACGTCGTGTCGGCGCATGGGCCGCTTTGTCCATTCTGCTGCTGACCGCCACGCCCGACTCATGGGCGAATTCCAGAGACACAGAAGCATTTCCGCACAAGAACACATCCTGGACAGAGGACTATTCCGGCGTGATCAGTGCGATCGAGTCGTCGCAGGATGTGGTGGTATTCCCAATCCATGTCGCCGGGACCGGTACGGTCTCGATCAACAGAATGCTGGCCAACAAAGTCGCGCAGGCGGCCAGTGTGGGCGGCATCGCGGTGATCTACCCGGATATCGGCGAACCTTACCGCAGCGTGTTCACGCAGATCATCGACGGTATCGAAGACAGGGCCAAAGGGAGGGTCGCCAATTTCGCCGTCGGACCGAACGTTAATGTCGGCGAACTGAATAATTCCCTGCGTCGCCAGGACACCAAAGTCGTGATCGCATTGGGGCGGCAGGGCATGAAGGTCGCCAACTCGCTGGATAGCAATATCGGTGTGGTCGTCGGCGGTGTGCTGTCGGCGGCGGAAGACGGTGCCCGGGTATTGCAGGTGAACAGTCTGTCTCCCGATCCCGCTTTGCTGTTCTCGCGCCTGAAGAAGATGATGCCCAACACCAGGCGGATTTTCACCGTGTACGACCCGCGCCAGAACGAATGGCTGATCCAGTTGGCGAAAGAAGGGGCTGCCGTGCACGGTGTGGAGTTGGTAACCTATCCGGTGCAGGATCTGCGTTCTGCCATGCGTGCCTATCAGGAGATCATCGCCAAAGCTGACAACAGGCAAGATGCATTGTGGTTGCCGCAGGATTCCACCGCGGTCGAGGAAAGCACCGTGCTGCCTTTCGTTTTGCAGGAGTCGTGGAACAACAATCTGGCGGTGTTCTCCAGCAGTTTCGGTCACGTGAAGCGCGGCGTGCTGTTCTCGCTCTATCCCGATAACGTCGAGTTGGGCCGTCACCTAGCCGGGGACGCGCTCGGTTTGCTGGCTTCCGGCAACAGGGATACTTCTGCTCTCGTTCCGCTGCGCGAAGTGCTGATGGCGGTCAACCTGCGCACCGCCAAGCACCTTGGTCTGAACACGGCCCGGATACAGAGTTTCGACATGGCCTTTCCGGAACAATAGGCGCGCCGGATATGAAAAACTCATTGAAGGCCTTCTTCGGGAAATACAGCTTCCAGCGCCAACTGGGTTTTGCGGTCGCGCTGGGCATCATCTTCCTGGCATTGTCTTCTTCCATCGCCGGTTCCTGGCAGGTGAACGAACGCGTGCGTCACAACCTGATCGAGCAGGGCCAGCGCATCACCGAGAATCTGGCGCGCCAGAGCGCGCTGGCGCTGGTCTACTCTTCTGCCGACAATGCCGCCGAAGCGGTGCGCGCGACCATGGCGTTCCCCGGTGTGATCGGGGTCGAGATCCGACACACCAACGGCCATGTGTTGCTGGCGCAGGGCGATATCGATTCCAGCCGGATGGTCGCGCAGTCCGATCAGACAGACGGATTGCAGGCTGCGGCCATGCTCGACGCCGAAAGCAGCAAGGCCTGGCACTTTGCCGCGCCCGTGTATTCGCAACCCGCGGCAGAGTCGCCGTTCGACGAACCGGCTGTGCCGGAACTGCTGGGCAAAGTCTCCGTGGTGATGAGCAAGGCTGCATTGGCGCGCACCACCTCCGACATCTTCCTTACCAATCTGGCCACCTCGGTCTCCTTCGCACTGGTATTCCTGCTGCTGATCCGCTACCTCACCCGCAGCATGGCGCGACCGCTCAACCAGTTGTCGGCCAGTATGGAACGTGCCCAGCTGGGTGAATCGCAAGTGCGCGCCGAACCGGGGGGGCCCAAGGACATCGCCGAGATGGCGCATGCCTTCAACGACATGATGGTTGTGCAGGAAGAGCGCGAAGCGGCATTGCGTGTCGCCGCCATCGCTTTCGAGACCGAAGAGGGCATGATGGTGACCGACGAGAACTCGGTGATCATCCGGGTCAACCACGCGTTCACCCGGATAACCGGATACAGCGTCGAGGACGCACTCGGCTCGAAACCCTCCATGCTCAGTTCGGATCGGCAGGACCACGAGTTCTATGAACGCATGTGGGAGCGGCTGCGCAAAAACAACAGCTGGCAGGGCGAGATATGGAACCGGCGCAAGAACGGGGAGGTGTATCCGGAGTGGCTGACCATCACCGCTGTCATCGGCAAGGACGGGGATGTCACCAACTACGTCGGCACCTTCGTCGACTTCACCGAGCGCAAGAAAGCAGAAAACGAGATCCATCTCCTGGCGTATTACGATCCGCTCAGTCAACTGCCCAACCGGCGCATGCTACTGGATCGCCTGCGTCAGGCGGTCTCGACCAGTGTGCGCAATCATACCGGCGGAGCGTTGCTGTTCATCGATCTGGACAATTTCAAGACGCTCAACGACACCAAGGGCCACGGCATCGGCGACCTGTTGCTGATTGAGGTCTCCAAGCGCTTGCAGGGCTGTGTCCGTGACGGTGACACGCTGGCGCGCTTCGGCGGCGACGAGTTCGTGCTGTTGCTGGAGGGATTGAGCGCGGACAGGGCACATGCCGCTGTGCAGGCCAGAGCGGTCGGGGAAAAAGTGCTCGAAGCGCTGAGCCAGCCCTACCAGCTCGATGGGAATGAATTTCACAGTTCGTCCAGCATGGGCATCACCCTGTTCATCGATTACAAAGAGAAACTCGACGAACTGCTCAAACAGGCAGACACGGCCATGTATGAGGCCAAGAAATCGGGACGCAACACGCTGCGTTTCTTCGACCCCGTGATGCAGGAAGAACTGGAGGCGCGCGCGCAACTTGAGGTCGGGCTGCGCGAGGCCCTGCGCAAGCAGGAGTTCAGGCTTTACTACCAGATGCAGGTCAACAATGCCGGCTGCATCCTGGGGGCGGAAGTGTTGCTGCGCTGGATACATCCTGAGCGGGGCCTGATCCCGCCGATGCAGTTTATCCCGCTGGCGGAAGAGACCGGACTCATTCTGCCGATCGGCACTTGGGTGCTGGAAAGTGCCTGCCAGCAACTCAAGCAGTGGGAATCACAAGCTCATACCTGCGAGCTGCAACTTTCGGTGAACGTCAGCGGGCGGCAGTTCCGTCAGGCCGACTTCGTGGAGCAAGTGAGCGAGATCATCACGCGAACCGCAATCGATCCTTTGCGGCTTAAGCTGGAGCTGACCGAGAGTATCGTGTTGGAAGACGTTGCCGACACCATCGCCAAGATGCAGGCGCTCAGGCAGATCGGCGTGACTTTCTCGATGGACGATTTCGGGACGGGTTATTCGTCGCTGTCCTATCTGACCCAGTTGCCGCTGAACCAGCTCAAGATCGACCAGTCGTTCGTGCACCACATCGGCACCAAGGCGTCCGATTCGACCATCATCCAGACCATCATCGGCATGGCCAACAATCTGGGTATGGAAGTTATCGCCGAAGGCGTGGAGACGCAGGAACAGTGCGACTTCCTGGAAGCGAACGGTTGTGTGCTCTATCAGGGATACCTGTTCGGCAAACCGGTCCCGCTGGATGAGTTCTCCGCGTTATTGTGTGCGGAGTAGCGCTTGCCCCCGCAACTGTTTGATCGCATGTATCGTCACCTCCGGCTTCCTGTCGAGCGAACATGAACAGATACTTCATCCTGTATGCGGTCCTGCTGGCTGCTTCTGCGCAAGCTGAAACTGAACCCCGCTGCGGCAGGGATGCCTTCGGCAACACGGTCTGCATGGACAAGGACGGGGTACTCAGCATCGCGCCGCGGACTGCGGCGAAGGACAGGAACAAGGAGGGTGCCGCATCGGCTGTCGCGGCAGACGGAGTCGAGAGTGAGGACGAGGAGCTGGGAACGCGCCCGCGTTGCAGCGTGGATCCTTTCGGCAATACCGTGTGCCGCTAGCTCTTTAGGGATTGCCGAAAAAATCCGCTGTTACTTGCCAGCCGTGCGCTCAGCCGCCTGCACGGTGTTCGCCACCAGCATGGTGATGGTCATCGGGCCGACACCGCCGGGAACGGGGGTGATCCAGCCGGCCACTTCTTTTGCCGAATCGAAATCCACATCGCCGCATAACTTGCCGTTGTCCATACGGTTGATGCCCACGTCGATGACGGCGGCGCCGGGCTTGATCATGTCGCCGGTGATCATTTTCGGTTTGCCGGTGGCGACGACCAGGATGTCGGCTTCGCGCGTGTGGCTGGCGAGGTCTTTGGTCCGGGAGGTGCAGATGGTGACAGTGGCGTTGTGCTGCAAAAGCAACAGCGCCATCGGCTTGCCGACGATGTTGCTGCGTCCGACCACCACCGCATGTTTTCCCTCGATCTCGACGCCGCTCTTTTGCAGCAGCACCAGCGAACCGTAAGGCGTGCAGGGTGCGAAGCGCATATTGCCGGTGACCAGCGCGCCGACGTTCATCGGATGGAAACCGTCCACGTCCTTGTCCGGGCTGATGGCATTGAGGATCTTGTCGCTGTTGATGTGCTTGGGTACGGGCAACTGAACCAGCAGGCCGTGTATCTTCGGATCGGCGTTCAATGCCGCGATCTTCGCCAGCAGCGTCGCCTCGCTGGTATCGGCGGGGAGTTCGATGTGCTTGGAATACAGGCCCAGTTCGGCGCAGGCCTTCACCTTGTTGGCGACGTAGACCTTGGAGGCCGGGTCTTCGCCGACGATGATGACCGCCAGGCCGGGAGTGATGCCGCGCGCTTTCAACGCATCGGCGCGCACTTTCCATTCGGCGCGAACTTCCTGTGCGATGGTCTTGCCGTCAATGATGCGTGCGGTCATCTGCGTTCTCCCGTGATTTAGAACTCTGGCTTGTCAGTGGCGTTCTGGTAGTTGGCAACGCCTTCCATGATCTCTTTGCGTGCCGATTCCACGTCTTCCCAGCCGCCGATCTTGACCCACTTGTTGGGTTCCAGATCTTTGTAGTGGGCGAAGAAGTGTTCGATCTGCTTCAGGGTGATCTCGGGCAATTGCGTGTAGTCCTTCAGGCCGCGATACAGCGTGGAGAGTTTGTCCACTGGCACAGCCAGCACTTTGGCGTCGAAACCGGATTCGTCTTCCATCTTCAGCACGCACAATGGGCGGCAGCGCACCACGACGCCGCTGTTCAGCGGAACGGGGGTGATGACAAGCACGTCGACGGGATCGCCGTCGTCGGACAGGGTGTGCGGGATGTAACCGTAGTTGCAGGGGTAGTGCATCGCGGTGTTCATGAAACGGTCCACGAAGATGGCACCGGATTCCTTGTCCACTTCGTACTTCACTGGCTCGCCGTGCATCGGGATCTCAATGATGACGTTGAAGTCGTTGGGAAGGTCTTTGCCAGAGGGGACTTTGTTCAAACTCATGATGCGACGCCTTTTTTGTGAAAATTGAAAGGTGCGCATTGTATCACCGGGCGGCGGTCTGCCAAAGGCCGCCCCCGGTGCCGTCAAGAATTAATAATCGGTATAACCTTTCTCGCCGGGGGTGTAGAAGGTGCTGAAGTCAGGTGCGGTCAGTATCGTGCCGTTCTTCAGTTTCTGCACCAGATCGGGGTTGGAAATGAAGGGGCGGCCGAATGCCACCAGATCGCCCTTCTGTGCGTCGAGGTCGGCGTTGGCACGCGCCGCATCGTAGCCGCCGGAGAGGATGTACTTGCCCTTGAAATTGACACGTATCTTGGCTTTCAGTTCGGGGCTGACTTCCGGTGCACCCATTGAGCTGTGATCGACGATGTGGATATACACTAGGCCGAGTTCGTTCATGGCCTCGACCAGCTTCAAGTACATCACGTCCATCTTGGCGTCGGGGGCGGTTCCGTTGAACGCTCCGTAGGGTGAGATGCGCATGCCGACGCGGTCCGCACCGATCGCGGCGACTGAAGCCCTGGCCACTTCCACGGCGAAGCGGATGCGGTTCTCCACACTGCCGCCCCATTTGTCGGTGCGCTGGTTGGTCGCGGTATTCAGGAACTGATCGATCAGGTAGCCGTTCGCACCGTGCAGTTCGACACCGTCAAAACCGGCTTCGATGGCGCGTTTGGAGGCGTTCGCGTATTCGGCGATAGCTGTGGCGATATCGGACTCGCTCATCTCGGCGGGTGCCGGGTGCGGTTGCATGCCGTTGCTGTCAGTCCACATCTCGCCCGGAGCCACGACTGCCGAAGGTGCAACGATCTTTGCCTCAGCCGCCAGGTTGGCGGGATGGCCGATGCGTCCGGTGTGCATCAGCTGCACGAAGATTTTGCCGCCAGCCGCATGCACGCCATCGGTCACGCGCTTCCAGCCTTGCACTTGCGCATCGGAGAACATGCCCGGGATGCGGGCATAACCCAAACCGTTGGGGGAAGGTGATGTTCCCTCGGTGATGATGAGACCGGCATCGGCGCGCTGTTGGTAATACTTCTCCATCAGTTCGTTCGGCACATTGCCGGTGGCGCGCGAGCGAGTCAACGGTGCCATGACGATGCGGTTTTTCAGTTGCAGCTTGCCGAGCGTGGTTGGGGTGAACAGGGTGTTACTCATATCGTGCTCCTTGGGTGCGTCTTAACAAAAATCAAATATACCGACTGCTCCTTCCCCCATGGGGGGAAAGGAATATGTCGTTTACTGCTTGATTGCCTCGACCGGGATGGTCAGCGTCACTTCGTCGCCGACATAAGGCACGTTTTTGGACATGTTGAAATCGGAACGTTTGACCTTGGCGGTGGCGGTGACGCCGCATGCTTCTTTCTTCACCATCGGATGTGGCATGCACAGGAAGGAATTGATCGTGAGCGTGACCGGCTTGCTGATGTCCTTGATGGTCAAAACGCCTTCCACTGCAGCTACCTTGTCACCGTCGAATTTAACCTTGCTCGATTTGTAGGTGATGGTGGGGAACATCTCGGTGTCGAAGAAATCGGCCGCCTGGATATGCTCATTGAACAGTGCCGATCCGGTGTTGACCGATTTGGCGTCGATGGTCACGTCGATGGCGCCAGTCTTCTTGGCACGGTCCAGCGTGATGGAGCCGGAAACCTTGTCGAAGCGGCTGAGTTGCAGCGAGTAGCCGAAGTGGCTGTACTCGAAGCGCGGCATGCTGTGCGACGGTTCGATCATGTAGGTCTCCGGCGCGGCAAATGCTGCGGTGGAGAGGAAAGCGGCGATCAGGGTGGCGATGGTTCTCTTCATGGTGTTCTCCTTGGTGGTTGGGGCGGCTTACTTCTTGTTCGGTGCTGCGGTTACGACTAAATGGAACTTGATCTGTATCTCGTTGGCGACGGTATCTACATCGCTCCATGCGCCTTCGCCGATGGCATAGTCAAGGCGCTTGATGGTGAGGATGCCGTCGAACCGGCCTTTATTGCCTGCGGACTGGAAGGTGACCGGCGCTTTCACTTCCAGTGTGCGCCCCTTGATGCTGAGCTTGCCGCTGGCTTCATAGCGGTTGCCGCCCAGCGCCTTGAGGCCGGTGGAGACGAAACTGGCTGTGGGGATCGCTTTCGCGTTGAACCACTGCTTGCCGACCACTTCTTCGTTGCCTTCTGTGGAACCGGTGTCGATGCTGGCAACGTCAATGTCGATCTTTGCCTGAGCCTTGTCGATTTTGGCCGGGTCGAAGCTGAGCTGCGCCGCGAACTTGTTGAACTTGCCATCCAGTGCCACGCCCATCTGCTTGTAGCCGAAGATCACGCTGCTTTCGCCGGTCAGCACCTGGTTGAATCCAACAGCGGAAGCCATGCCGTAAGCCAGCATGAACAGGATGAAGAGGAATAGGCGTGTAGTCATACGATGCATCATGTTCTCCTTGTCGGTTTCAGGCGAAGCGGCCGTTGCGGTAATCATCCAGCGCCTGGTGGATCTCTTCCTGTGTGTTCATCACGAAGGGGCCGTATTGCACGATGGGTTCATCGAGTGGCTTGCCCGCGACCAGGATCAGGCGCGAGTCTTCTGATGCGGTCAGCGCCAGGCCGTCCGCGCCGGGCGTGTTGCCGAGGATGCCCATGCGCTGCGCAGCCACCTGTGTGTCGCCGACCTGCACTGTGCCGCGATACACATAGATGAAGGCGTTGTGCGTGGCGGGTAGGGCGGTGGCGAAGTTCGCGTCCGCAGGCAGGTGGATGTCGAGATAGACCGGTTCAGTGGTCTCGCGCGTCATAGCACCTTGCACTCCGTTGCTGCTGCCCGCGATCACGCGCACGGTCGCTCCGTTTGCTGTGCTGTATTCGGGAATCTCGGTGGTCGGAAAATCCTTGTACCAGGGCGCGGCCATCTTGTTGGCTGCGGGCAGGTTGAGCCAGAGCTGGAAGCCTTCCATGACACCGTTTTCCTGTTCCGGCATTTCGGAGTGGATGGCGCCGCGACCGGCGATCATCCACTGCATGCCGCCGTTCTCCAGCAGGCCTTCATGCCCAGCGCTGTCACGGTGGCGCATGCGCCCGTGCAACATATAGGTGATGGTTTCGAAACCGCGGTGCGGATGGTCGGGGAAGCCGGCGATGTATTCGTCGGGATCGTCGCTGCCGAAAGCGTCCAGCATCAGGAAGGGATCGAGGCGGCGCTGCAGCTTCCCGGTCAGCACGCGGGTGAGGCTCACGCCCGCGCCGTCCGAGGTCGCAACGCCTTCGACGAGACGCTCGATGCCGCGCGATTGCTGTAGTGTTGCTGAGGTTGCCGTGTTCATGGCGATTCCTTGGTTGACTAAAGTGCTTGCATATTATGAGTTCCATGAACGTAGATAAAGATGGTTATGTGGGATAGACTGTCCCAAAATTGGGATAATAATAATCATGGAACAAAAGAACATCTCTGCCGACGACATGATTCTGTTCGCGACCATCGCGGAACAGGCCAGTCTGGTGCGCGCCGCCGAACAGCTGGGCATGCCCAAGGCCACCGTCTCGCGCCGTCTCGGTAATCTGGAAGAACTGCTGGGACAGCGGCTGCTGATCCGCACCACGCGCCGACTGACGCTGACCGAGTTCGGGCAGGAGTTCCTCGACCACAGCCGCCGCGTGGCGGAAGAGGTAGCGACGGTGCAAGACTTCGTACGCAGCCAGGATGTGCAGCCGCGCGGCAAGCTGCGCGTTTCGATGCCGGAGGACTATGCGCGGCGCAGCCTGTCGCGCGCGCTGGCTACCTTCAGCGAAGCCTATCCCGAAGTGGAGCTGGAACTGGACCTGAGCTCACGCCTGGTCGATCTGATCGGTGAACGCTTCGATCTCGCCATCCGCATGGGCGTACTGGCCAACGATTCCACACTGGTCGCGCGCAAGCTGGACGAGCAGCACCTCGGCCTGTATGCCAGCCCGATCTATCTGGCGCTGCATCCCGCGCCGCAACAACCCGACGAGCTTCAGCAGCATGTCGCGTTGCGCATGATCTCTGACCTTGGTCAGCCGCAGCCCTGGCGTCTGCTGCGGGGCAAGGAAGTCTGGGAGGGGGTGCCGCCGGGACGCATGGCGCTGAATTCGATCAGCGTGATTCAACAGTTGTTGCTGGATGGGGCGGGCATAGCCATGTTGCCCGTGCCTTTCGCGGAAGAAGATGTGCGCGATAAGCGGCTGGTGCGCGTGCTGCCGGAATGGTGCTTTCCTTCGGTCACAGCCTGGGCGGTGATGCCGATGCGCCGCTTCCTGCCGGCCAAGACGCGCGCCTTTGTCGCACATCTGGAGAGTTTTTTGGCACGGGGATAGCTGTTCCGCGCACGTAATAAATATTCCAAATGTATACAGACTGTTAAGGCTGTAACATCAGAGCTTGCCGCTTCGAAAATAAATTAAAGTTCACAGAAAATCTGACGATAAAACTAGGGATTGGTTGATTCGCTGTAGTGTCAGTATTTCCACGTTTATTCGGAGGAAAGATCATGGGCTCGATCAATAAATTCAGAAATTCAAGCTACTTGCTGAAAGTGCCTGTCATAAAGGCCGGTGAGTCGCACTGTGCAGACATTGGCGAGCAGAAAACGTCCAGCCAGGTGAAACCCAGTTCCGAGGAAGTCTACATCACGAGTTGTCGTCCAACCCGCTTGTCCATGGAGTTGATCGCTCAAATACGGGCGAAAGATCACGAATAAATTGCCGAACGAAAAACAGCAGTGCAAATAAAAAAGGCCGACGTTACGTCGGCCTTTTTTGTTTCCTGTTGCGCTGCGATATTTACAGCAACGGCACAATCATCAGAGCAACGATGTTGATGATCTTGATCAGCGGGTTCACCGCCGGGCCGGCGGTGTCCTTGTAGGGATCGCCCACGGTGTCGCCAGTCACGGCAGCCTTGTGTGCCTCCGAACCTTTGCCGCCGAAGTTGCCTTCCTCGATATATTTCTTCGCGTTATCCCAAGCGCCGCCGCCGGTGGTCATGGAGATGGCGACGAAGATGCCGGTGATGATGGTGCCGACCAGCACGCCGCCCAAGGCTTGCGCGCCGAGGGTCAGGCCTACGATCACGGGGACAGCAACCGGCAGCAACGACGGGATGATCATTTCCTTGATCGCAGCTTTGGTCAGCATGTCCACGCAAGTGCCGTATTCCGGTTTGCCGGTGCCTTCCATGATGCCGGGAATCTCCTTGAACTGGCGGCGCACTTCGACCACCACGCTGCCCGCCGCACGACCGACCGCTTCCATGCCCATCGCGGCGAACAGGTAAGGCACCATGCCGCCGATGAACAGGCCGATGATGACCATGTGGTTGGACAGGTCGAAGGCCATTGCTTTGGCCATCGGATCGGCCAACAAGGCCTTAGCATCGATCGCGTGGGTGTAGTCGGCGAACAGTACCAGCGCAGCCAGACCGGCAGAGCCGATGGCGTAGCCTTTGGTCACAGCCTTGGTAGTGTTGCCTACAGCATCCAGCGCATCGGTGATGACACGCACGTTTTCCGGCAGATGCGACATCTCGGCGATACCGCCAGCGTTGTCGGTGATCGGGCCGTATGCGTCCAGTGCCACGATGATGCCGGCCATGGAGAGCATCGAAGTTGCGGCGATGGCGATGCCATACAGCCCGGCAAGTTCATAGGCGCCGTAGATGGCCAGACACACCGCGATGACAGGGGCGGCAGTGGATTTCATCGACACGCCCAGACCGGCGATGATGTTGGTGCCGTGGCCGGTGGTGGAAGCTTGCGCGATGTGACGCACGGGTGAGAACTCGGTCGCGGTGTAGTACTCGGTGATCCATACCAGTGCGGCGGTGAGGACCAGGCCGATGACGGCGGAAAGATAGATGCCCATCTGGCTTCCGGCTGCGCCCAATGCATCATCCGGGATCAGCATGGCGGTGATCGGGTAGAAGGCGACCAATGCCAGCACGGCGGAGACCGCCAGGCCGCGATACAGCGCGTTCATGATCTTGCCGCCTTCGCGGGCCTTGACGAAGAAGGTGCCGACGATGGAAGCGATGATGGAGAAGCCGCCCAGTACCAGCGGGTAGATAACCGCGTTCGCGCCGATATTGGCCATCAACAGTCCGCCGAGCAGCATGGTGGCGAT
>Ga0154599_101_pt5 | contig 36344 bp, 47 predicted proteins | sample RifGroF2_FD_116028 | JGI IMG/M metagenome (GOLD analysis project Ga0154599, IMG submission 116028) | Sideroxydans sp. GWF2_59_14 | reverse complement strand
ACTTTCGAGAAACTTGCCGTGGAGTTGCTCCATGCAGCACGCTAACGAGATCTCCTACGGCATCGCTTTCATGACCGGCATCCTCGGCACCGGTCATTGTCTCGGCATGTGCGGCGGGCTGGTGTCGGGTTTCTTCATGCGTCAGGGCAACAGGAACATCGCGCCCTATGTTGCCTACCATGCGGGCAGGGTCGGCGTGTATGTGCTGATCGGACTGGTCGCGGCGACATTGGGCGCGGTGCTAGTGCAGACAGGGATCTTCGGCAAGGCGCAAGGCATCCTGCAGATTGTCGCCGGACTGGTGGTCATCCTGCTCGGCTTCGACATGCTGGGCGTGTTGCCGGTCAGCAACACGCTGCACTTCGCGCCGGTGTCCTGGGTCATCGGCCGCTTTGCCGCCGCCACCCGGCGCGGGCCGGTGAAGGGTGCCTTCATGGCCGGCGCATTCAACGGACTCATGCCCTGCGCGATGGTGATGGCGATGGCGGTGCAAGCCACCACCGCGCCCGGCCCGCTGCAGGGCGGTCTGCTGCTGCTGGCTTTCGGCGCGGGCACGCTGCCGTCCATGCTCGCGGCCAGTTTTCTGTTTGCCAGACTGGGCCTTAAGACACGCGGCTGGCTTTTGCGCGGCGCGGCGCTGTTCGTCATCGTGCTGGGCCTCTCCACGCTGTGGCAGGGGCTGGCCTATTACAACGTGATGCGCAACCTGGCGAACTGGTGAAGCAGTATCAGATAACTACAAAGAGGAAGCAATCGGGAGAATGCAGCACTGGAATCACACGCTTTGCATCTTTAACTTGAAAAGGAGAACCACATGAATCGTCGCGATCTGCTGAAACTTTCCGTTGCCGCTGTCGGCCTCGTCGCCTTGCCTTCGCAAGCTGCCGAATCCTGCGCGGGCGATGGCACCCCGGCCCAGTTCGTGCCGAAGAAAGCACCCGATGCCAAGGCATTCGAGAACGACATCGAGAAATATGCCAAGTGCCCGTACTGCGGCATGGACCGCAAGCAGTACCACCACTCGCGCATGGTCGTGCATTACAGCGACGACATCGCCGACGGCACCTGTTCTATTCACTGCGCCGCGATCAGCCTGTCGCTCAACGTCGACCGCGAGCCGAAGGCGATCTACGTCGGCGATAACGCCTCCGCAGCCGAGATCAAACCGCTGGTCGAAGTGGGCAAGGCCAGCTTCCTGATCGGCAGTTCGATCAAGGGCGTGATGACCAAGCGCAGCAAGGTCGCCTACAGCGACGAGGCGGCACTCAAGGCATCGCAGGCCACCAACGGCGGCGAACCGGGTAATTTCGATGCGGCATTGCTGGCGGCCTACACCGACATGGCGCAGGACGTGTCGATGATCCGCAAGAACCGCGAAGAGCGGCGCAAGAAGATGATGATGAAGCCGAGCTGAGATGAATCAGCTTAAACGACTCGTCATCCTGTCGTTCCTCACTCTATGGGCGGCATTCGCTGCCGCCCAGGAGGGTGTTGTCGTGCCCAAGCCGGGAGCAAAAGATCTGTGCCCGGTGTGCGGCATGCTGGTCTCGAAATATCCCAACTGGGTCGCCGTGGTGAAATACCGCGACGGTCACGCGCATTTTTTCGACGGCGCCAAGGACATGTTCAAGTATCTGCACGACTTGCCCAAATATGCGCCCGGTCACCGCAAGGAAACTATCGCGGGGATTCATGTCACCGAATTCTATGGCCTGAGCAAGATCGATGCGCGCAAGGCGTTCTATGTCATCGGCTCCGATGTGCTTGGCCCGATGGGGCACGAGTTCGTGCCGCTGGAGACGCGCACAGATGCCGAGGAATTTCTGAAGGACCACAAAGGTAAGCAGATCCTGACTTTCGAACAGGTCAGCGCCGCGCTCGTCACGCAGGTTGACGACGGCAAGTTCTGAAAGTTGGCGGGGCGGAAATGGCTTTGTATCGTGGCTGCGGTATCCGACAGTCCGGGTGACAGAGTCCTGTCGCAATCGCTACAAAACTGCCACTCCCGGCCCCCCCTCCCGAAGCGTAACTCACCGTCATCACAGGCATTTTCCCCGCATCACCATTTTGGCACGGTGGTTGCTCATCATTCTCCCGGGTTCATTGCGGAGTCATCTTTGAAGGTCCTGAACATGTCGGAACATCATTCCGGGGTCTCGCCTTTGGTGGAGGTCGCGCTGGCCGATTGCTCGGTTTGTCCGCATCGCGCATTACTGGCCGAGGCGCGCTGTGTGCCGGGCGATATCTGTGTCACCGCACAGAGCGGGCGGCAGATCGACCGTTTTTTGCGGCGCAACCCGCAGTTCGCCGAGGGTTATCTGCACGATCATTTCTGGGAGCGCCGCGCCATCGCCGCGCGCTATGCCCCGCTGGAGGTCGTGCGACAATTGCCGCGCGATGCGGACGAAGTGGTGCGGCGCGTGGTGGTGAGCCGTGTGCCTGTTGATGAACTGGACGCTTACCTGCACGATAGCGACCGCGAGGTGCGCATGACGGCGGCGAACCGCTTGGCGCCGGAAAGATTGAACGCGCTGTTGGCCGACGTGGATTATCTGGTGCGCCTGCAAGTCGCCAAGCGCCTGCCGCACGGGCAGTTGCGGAACATGGCCGGCGACGAGGATCGCGAAGTGCGCAAGGAAGTGGCGCGGCGGCTGCCGTCCTTTGCCTTGGGCATGATGCTGAAAGACAGCGACGCGGAAGTGCGTCGCATCGTCGCGCAGCGCTGTTTGCCGGACGATGCGGCAAAACTGCTCGCGGACGACGACTGGCTGGTGCGTCTGGAAGCGGTGCAGCGCGCACCGTTGGAAGTCATCGCCGAGATGGTGGACGACGCAGAACCGGATGTGCGCGCCGCCGTGCGCGAACGCTTGAATGATTTTTTGCTGGGAGATGAGCAATGAGTATCCACACACCCGATGAAAAGATGTTGCGCAAACTGGCGGAAGAGACGGAAGCCATTCCGCCGCGTCCGCATCATGCCGCTTTGCTGGAAACGGCCAACCGCATCTGCACCGACTGCAATTTCCGCTATGCGCTGAACCGCGGCGGCTGGTACCGGCCCGGCGGCGTTATCAAGGCCGATGGCAAGCGCTTCGCGGACAGCCTCGAAGCGTGGGCGAAGGCCAGCCTGGAAGCCTGCGGCGGCGACATGAACGAACTCATCGAACGCTATGCGGACAGCGACCTGCAAGTCACGCGCCATTCGGGATGCACCCATTATTTCGTCGCGTCCTACGGCCCCAACGCGGCGGATTTCCTGCAGATGGAAGTGGAAGAGTTGCAGGAGGTGCTCGATCGCAAACTGTTCGACGCCGACAATCTGCCCGATGATCTGCAGGAACTCGTCGAACCCCTGAGCCCGCTGGAGCTGGAAGCCCAGCCCGTCAGCGCGCCGCGCTACCAGTTCCGCCGCATGCTCGACATGCGCCAGACTCTCGCCAAAGTGACGACGGCCGATGGACGCGATGCCGGCTTGCCGCGTCTGCTCGCCGAGTGGTCGCATAGCAGCGCCGCCTCGCGCGGTCACTTCAGCGACCACTGGATCGTCGCCCTGCGCGAGCATCAGGACCGTTATCGCAATCCCGTCGTCTCCGCCTCGCTGGTGTCGCGCAAGGCGCGCACACTCAAGCCGTTCCAGTGGAACGTCGAACTGTCGGGTGTGGAGATGTTGAATCAGTTGCAGGCTTTCGACCGCGCGGCGGGCTATCCCTCTGCCTGGTATTTCCATCTGGTCGCCGGAACATTCACCCCGCCCAAGGTCGCCTATGCTGTCGCACGCGATCTGGAAGCGGGGTTCAGTTATCTGCCGGAAACCGAAGCGGCGCTGGTGAAGAGCTGGGTGGCTGCGCCGTATTCCGTCTGAGTTTTCGTGCGGCGCATACTCTGACGCGCAACTACCGCTTGGCGAAAAGTGCGTCGTAAGCTGCGGGCGAGAATCCCTGGACGCTTTGCCCAGCGGCGATGAGTAAGGGCACGCCGCCACCTCCGCCGGCCTCGGCGAATGCAGTCATTCCGCTACGGGTATCGATATCGATCTCCTGGAAAGCGATGCCCTTGCCCGAAAGATAGGCTTTGGCCTGCTTGCAGTAACCGCACCAGGCTGCCGTGAACAAGACGACCGAGTTTGTCCGTGCGGGTGCAGACGTTTTATTTTTGCGCAGCTGTTCGACATAGGAATAGGTCGCAGCGGGCAGCGCGGTGTTTGGCAGGCTCTCCGACCTTAGTGTCTTCTCTACCCGATCTTCCGCCGGGGGTTTGTCGCTGTATGTGATCCGCCCGTCCTTTCCGACGGATTTGTACAAGGTACCCGCCGCAGCGGGTGTCGCTGCCAGCACTCCGTAAAGCAGGAACATCGCGACGATATTCATTTGTTTCATGTGTGGCCAAGTGCCGTTGCAGTGAACGCTGTTATCGCAACTCTTCGTAATGGCGTTCCATGAGCTCCAGTGCGGCGGCAAGCCGCTTGGGCATCAGGGTGCGCGCCATGGCGAACTCGGGTGAGGTCTCGCCGTAGAAAAGATTCGTCAGGTAGGAGATGCCGATCGCCTCGTGCAGTTCGGTCCCGGCCGATTCCAGTATCTCGTCGACGAAAGTGAAGTGCGCGCTTGCGGTCGGCCAGTCTTTCTTCTGGATCGCCTCGCGCGTGGCCAGCTTCAGCGCGTCCACCTCGATGGGCAGCACGCCGAAATCCGCCTCGTCGATAGTTGCCGCCACTTTGGGGAAACGGGCCGCGAGATGGTCGGCAAACCGGGGGCCTGCGGCCTGACTGGAAATGGTATTGCCGTAGACAAACCAGGTGCCGGTGCGATCTGTGTCAAATGCCATAGTGACCTCCATAAGTAACAATACAAAGGGCGGGGGCATTCTGTGGCTGTAATAAATTAGTGTCAACAGGCCTGAAGGCCTATATCTATTTGTTGCATGAGTAGATCTTGTCGGGTTTGCTACAAGACATTCTCAAATAAATCCCATTTAAATCAAATCACTGTCTCTGGCACGGCACTTGCGAATACAAGGGCGTCAATCATTGTGAGCCATTGCCATGCAAGCCAAGGACATCGCCGAACTGCTGAACGAACCGGCCTGCGCGCATAACAAGAAGGAGAAATCCGGTTGTGCGCGACCCAAGCCCGGGGCGACCGCGGGCGGCTGCTCATTCGACGGCGCGCAGATCGCGCTGTTGCCCATCGCCGACGTGGCACATATCGTCCACGGCCCCATCGCCTGCGCGGGCAGTTCCTGGGACAACCGCGGCACTCGCTCTTCCGGCCCGACCCTGTACCGCATCGGCATGACCACCGACCTCACCGAGCAGGACGTCATCATGGGGCGCGGCGAAAAGCGCCTGTTCCATGCCATCAAGCAGGCGGTCGATTCTTATTCCCCCAAAGCTGTGTTCGTCTACAACACCTGCGTACCCGCGCTGACCGGCGACGACATCGGTGCGGTGTGCAAGGCTGCCGCCGAGAAGACCGGCGTGCCGGTGGTGCCGGTGGATTGTGCCGGTTTCTACGGCACCAAGAATCTGGGCAACCGCATCGCCGGCGAGGCGATGTTCAAATATGTAGTGGGCACGGGCGAGCCTTTGCCGGTGCCTGCCGAACTGCAACGCCCCGGCATCACCGTGCACGACGTCAACCTCATCGGCGAATACAACATCGCGGGCGAATTCTGGAACGTGGCACCGCTGTTCGACGAGCTGGGCCTGCGCATCCTGTGCACGCTGTCCGGCGATGCGCGTTTCCACGAAGTGCAGACCATGCACCGTGCCGAAGCCAGCATGGTGGTATGCGCCAAGGCATTGCTCAACATCGCGCGCAAACTGCAAACCGATCACAAGGTGCCGTTCTTCGAAGGCAGCTTCTACGGCGTGACCGATACATCGAATGCCTTCCGGGATTTTGCCAAGCTGCTGAATGACCCCTCGCTGACCGAGCGCACTGAAGCGATGATTGCGCGCGAAGAAGCCAAGATCAACGCAGAGCTAGACCCTTGGCGCGAACGTCTGCGCGGCAAGCGCGTGCTGCTCTACACCGGCGGCGTGAAGTCATGGTCCATCGTTTCCGCCCTGCAGGACCTGGGCATGGACGTGGTCGCCACCGGCACCAGCAAATCCACCGAAGAAGACAAAGCTCGCATCCGCGAGATCATGGGCGACAAGACCAAGATGATCACCGACGGCAGTCCCAAGGCGCTGCTCGGTGTGGTCAAGGAATATCAGGCCGACATCCTCATTGCCGGCGGCCGCAACATGTACACCGCGCTCAAGGCGCGCATCCCTTTCCTCGATATCAACCAGGAGCGCGAATTCGGTTACGAGGGTTACAGCGGCATGGTCGAGCTGGCACGCCAGCTCGCTCTGACCATCCAGAGCCCGGTGTGGTCGGCGGTGCGCAAACCGTCGCCGTGGGCGAAGACATCGGTGCCTGGCATCGAATTGGGAGCATGACATGGCCGAGATCCTGAAACGCAACAAAGCGCTCGCGGTGAATCCGCTCAAGGCCAGCCAGCCGGTCGGCGCATCGCTCGCTTTCCTCGGCATCAACAAAGCCATCCCGATGCTGCACGGTTCGCAGGGTTGCACCGCGTTCGGCAAGGTGTTCTTCGTGCGCCACTTCCGCGAGCCCATTCCCTTGCAGACCACCGCGATGGACCAGGTCTCCACGGTGATGAGTGCGGATGAGAACGTCATCCTCGGTTTGAAGGCGGTTTGCGAAAAGAGCAAACCCGCGCTCATCGGTCTGCCGACCACGGGTCTGTCCGAAACGCAGGGCACCGACATCAAACGTTTGGTGAAGGATTTCTACGCCGCGCATCCCGAGTTCGCCCACATCCCCGTGGTGCCGGTGAACACGCCCGATTTCACCGGCTGCCTGGAAAGCGGTTACGCGCTGGCGGTGAAGGCGACGCTGGAAGTGATGCTGCCGCAAAAGAGCAACGAAGTCGGCAAGCGCAAAAAACAGGTCAACGTGCTGGCCGGTTCCTTCCTCACGCCCGGCGATGTCGAACACATCAAGGAACTCATTGAAGCTTTCGGCCTGCGTCCGCTGGTATTGCCGGACATCGGTGATTCACTCGACGGTCACCTTACCGAGATGGAGAGTTCTCCGCTCACCGTGGGCGGTACACCGGTCAGTGACATCGCCAGCATGGGTGAATCCATCGCCACGCTGGTGCTGGGCAACTCCATGTACGACGCGGCAGATTTCCTCAAGGCGCAGACCTCGGTGCCGGACTTCCGCTTTGACAGTCTGATGGGGCTGGAAGCGGTGGATGCCTTCGTTTCCGCATTGGCCGAGATCAGTGCCAAGCCCGTGCCGGAAAAGATCGAGCGCCAGCGCGCGCAGTTGCAGGACGCGATGGTGGACAGTCACTTCATGCTGGGTTTCGCGCGCATCGCCATCGCTGCCGATCCCGACATGCTCTACGGCTATGCACGGCTGGTCACCGAGATGGGTTGCGAGGTGGTTGCCGCGGTCGCACCTGCCCGCGCCAATATCTTGCAGGACGTGAATGCGGCGCAAGTCGGTATCGGCGATCTGGAAGACCTGGAGATCGCCGCCAAACGCAACGGTGCACAACTGGTCATCAGCAATTCGCACGCGGTGGAAACATCGCGCCGTCTCGGCGTGCCGCTGTTGCGCGCCGGTTTTCCGCAATACGACCTCATCGGCGGCTACCAGCGCCTGTGGGTCGGCTATCGCGGCACGCGCCAGGCGCTGTTCGATCTGGCCAACATGCTGGTCGAGCACGGTCACCATGAGCCGGAGGCTTATGTCTCCATCTATGCACAGCGGACAGGAGAAGGTCGTGCGACACCTGCGTCTGGTCAAACCCACTGAGGAGATCGCGATGACCGTCAAGATCGCATTCGCCACCAGCGACCGCAAAGCGGTCAATCAGCATTTCGGCGCGGCGGAATCGTTCGCCATCTATGAAGTGGGCGAGACGGAAACAAGACTGATCGAAGTGGCCGAGTTCATCGAGACCGCGATGGACGGCCACGAAGGAAAACTCGCCGCCAAGGTCGAGCTGCTGGGCGATTGTGCGGCGGTGTATTGCAACGCGGTGGGCGCATCGGCCATCCAGCAATTATTGGCCGCGAGCATCCAGCCCATGCGTGTGGATGAAGGCACGCTCATCGACGAACTGCTGTGCGGCCTGCAGAAGAATCTGGTCAACGAACCGCCGGTGTGGCTGGCGAAACATCTGAAGAAACAGGCGGGTGGCAAGAGCTTCGCCGAGGACGAGGAGTGGCAGGAATGATCAGCGCACCCGTCCGTGTTGTCTCCAGCGCCGATGGCATCGCCCAGGTGCTGCCGACCGAAAAGTCCGGCTGCGGCGGCTGTGCCTCCAGCAGCAGTTGCGGCGTGTCGGGACTGGGGAAATATTTCGCGCATGGTCGCAAGACCATCGCGGTGCAATGCGATGCCGCCGTGCGCGCAGGCGACGAGCTGCACCTGAGCATGAGTGAAGGCGATCTGCTCAGGGCCGGGTTGCTGGCCTATCTGCTGCCGACCGTGCTGGCGCTGGTCGGGGCGGGAATCGCGGCAGCATTTGGTCTGGGAGACATCGGTGCTGTGCTGGGCGCGGCCAATGGCATGGCACTTGGATTCCTGCTGGGTCGCTGGACAGGCTGGGCACCGCAGATGAGCGCACAGAAGTTGAACTAGTTTTTTGCCGGGTGTGCAGCACACCCAATATTTCGAACCGAACAAAGTATTTTAACGAAGGAGAAATAACATGAACCAGGCAGTCGATGCAGACTTGTTGTCCACCGATTTCATCAAGGAGATGGTCAAGCAGATGCGCGCCATCGACAGCTACGGCACCTATGACGGTTGGCCTGCCGACCGCATCCTGGCACCGTATGTGGTGACCAAGGAACAGCGCCGCGAGATCCCCGTGATCGGCGACCCGGACGAGATCATGCTGGCGCGCATCAAGGCGTTCTACAACGCCGTGTCTTCGCTGATCGAAAAAGAATGCGGCCTGATGGCGGTGCCCAGCATCAACATCACGCACGAAGGTTTCGGTCGCGCGATCATCACCGTGGGCAAGCTGGTGGTGATGGATCGCACCCTGCGCGACGTGCACCGCTACGGATACGAGAGCCTGTCCAAGATGAAGGACGAGGGCGACAAGCTGTTGTCCGTCGCACTGGGACTGATCGGCAAGTATCCGGAAGTGGCGGGACTGTAAGAGCCCAGATGAAATCTGCCGTTCGCCCTGAGCTTGTCGAAGGGAAAGTAGTTCCAATTGATTGTGATGTATTTATTCCGATCATGGTTCGACAGGCTCACCACGAACGGAATAGATATTCATCTCCCCAAGGAGAACAAGATGACTGAAGAAGAACTGAAGATCCTCGACAAGGAAGTGAAGAAGCTCAAGCGCATCTCCAGCGAATGGGCTTCGCAGTTGCACGATCTGGTCGAAGACAAGTTGCCCGCCGGCTACAAGGAAATCCCCGGCATCGCGCAATCCACCTACGACGCTTGCCAGGCTTGGGAAGTGGCGAGCGCGAAGCTGGCGGCAGCACAGAAAGAATCACAAGTTTAGAAAGGGAACAAGCTATGGCAAACATCACCGGAACCACCCGAGGCGGCACGCCTTACGAACCCACTTTCGTCACCGCGCTCAATGCGGCCAACTGCATCGGCTGCGGCCGCTGCTACAAGGTCTGCCCGCGCAAGGTGTTCGAGCTGGTCGAGCGCAGCGAGGACGACGAGAACTACGACGAGGACGAAGACAACAGCATGGTCATGACCCTCGCCGACATGATGGACTGCATCGGTTGCGGCTCCTGCGCACGCGTCTGTCCCAAGCAGTGCCATAGCCACACCGCTATTGCGGCGGGTGCCTGAGCATGGCCAAGCCCAATAGACACGTAATCGTCTGCTCGCAGAACCGTCCTGCCGGACATCCGCGCGGCTCCTGCGCACAGAAGGGCTGTGCCGAAGTGGTGGACGAGATCATGAAGCAATGGCAACAGCGCCAGTGCTTCACCGAAGTGATGGTGACACCCAGCGGCTGCATCGGTCCGTGCAGCATGGGACCGAACGTCCTCGTCTATCCCGAAGGCATCATGTACAGCAATGTGAGCAAGGCCGATGTCGCCGAGATATTCGACGAGCATCTGCTCGGCGGCAAAGTGGTGGAAAGACTGAAAGCGCCTGCCGACATATGGTAGTGCTCGCCTCGCGCCAGTTGCCTGTCGAACTCGAGGCGCTGGCCGAACGCATCGTGGCGGCCCTGCAAAAGGAAGCCGACAATTTCACCGCGACCGGCGCATCGCCCAGGATAGAACTGGCAGCCCTGCAGGTCACCCGCGTCATCGACCCCGGCAACCAGTTGCCCGGTTACGAAGGCGTGTGGCGCAATGCCCGCAACGACAGGTGCGGTACCCTGACCATCAACAGCGACAACAGCTTCTATGCCGAGTACGATCTGTTCTGCCCGCACCCGCGCGATCCGCGCTGGTTCGTCGAGATGGTCACAGCCTGGGGCAACGAAGATTCATTGCGCAGTGAAGCGTCATTGGTCACTGCGCTTTAATCAAAAATGCCGTTCGCCCTGACCCTTCGACAAGCTCAGGACTAAAGGCGAGTCGAAGGGTCAAGACTAAAGGCTAGTCGAAGGGCGTGTGGCTTCGACAAGCTCAGCCCGAACGGATTTTATATTGGTAAGGGCGTGTGGCTTCGACATAACCAGCGACTTGCCCGCTTGCGGGCTTAGTCGAATGGCTAGGAGTTTCATCAGGCTCAGCCCGAACGGATTTATATATTGGTGGAGTGAATGACATGAGCAGATTCCAAATGGGTGACATGGTCTTCGCCGCGCAAGACCTGTACAACGAATCGATGGAAGAGACCGGCGAGAGCAGCATCCCCGGTGTGGAACCCGATGCCTTGCTTGCCGCCGCCGGTACGCGCGGCGTGGTGGTCAACGTCGGCCATGCGCAAGAGATGCCGAACGAAGAGATCTATCTCGTGCGTTTCGAGATGGATGCCGAAGGCACACTCGCCGAACCCATCGGTTGCCTGAGCGACGAGCTGACCGGATTAAGCTGAGTAGGGTGGGCACGTTCCTGCGCCCACGCGGAACCATCAAGACAAATTTCCCGGTGACATTGCATGACCGATCCCAAAGTCACCACCGTGCTGGCCTATCACGCACGCAGCAAACATGCGCTGGACCGTTATGCCGCCGGACCGGGCACGCTGGACTGGGACGCGCAGCCCAAAGCCTTTCGCGATTGGGACGGCGCGCAGCGTAGCGCGTTGCCGCGCGACATCGTCGTATCCGATATCACCTGGGGTGAGCTTCCCGCCCCGCGTCCCTCCCTGCCGTTGAACGCGGCCAATCTCGGCTCGCTGTTGCGCCTGTGCGTCGGCCTCACCGCCTGGAAAGAATATGGCGGTTCGCGCTGGTCGCTGCGCGCGCATCCCTCGTCCGGCAATCTGCATCCCACCGAGACCTGGCTCATCGCCGCCAACGTGGCCGGTTTGGAGAACGGCTTGTATCACTACCACAATCTGTACCACGGTCTGGAACGGCGGGCGTGGGGAAGTGCCGCGCAGTCCGGCGGTGCCTGGCTGGGTTTCAGTTCCATCCATTGGCGCGAGGCATGGAAATACGGCGAACGCGCTTTCCGCTATTGCCAGCTCGACATGGGCCATGTGCTCGCCGCCGTGAGTTACGCGGCGGCCCTGCACGGCTGGAAGCCGCGCCTGCTGGTGCGCGACACGGCAGACATCGCGCACGCGCTGGGTAGCGACCGCGCAGAGGATTTCGCCGGTGTGGAAAACGAAGAGGCGGAAGTGATCGTCGCCCTGCATGCAACGGATACCGCCTTACCGACAGACTGGCAGCATTGGGCAGGCAAGCCCGGCCTGCTCGACCCGCGCCCCCTGTATCAGTGGCCGGTCATCGAAGAAGTCGCCCATGCCACGCGCGGCACACCGCCAACCGCATCCGCGCCGCCGATCCCCATCCCCGCGCGCGACGAAGATATCCGCGCCGCACAAGTCATCCTGAAACGGCGCAGCGCGCAGACCTTCGACGGTACATCGGTGATGCCGCAAACCCTTTTCAAACGCATGCTGGACAGCCTGTTGCCCGGCGGCTCGCCGGTGTGGGAGATGTGGCCGCATGTCGCCCGTGTGCATCCGGTGTTGCTGGTGCACCGCGTCGAAGGTGTCGCGCCCGGCGTGTATGCGCTGCCGCGCAGCGGGGCGGCGAAGGAATCGATGCGTGCCGCGTTCCGCGACACCTTCACCTGGGAAGCGGCCGACACCGCTTCGCCATTGTTCCAGCTCATCGCCGCGCGCGCCGGCAAGACCGCGCGCACTCTGTCCTGCCATCAGGACATCGCCACCGATTGCGCCGTCACCTTCATCATGCTGGCCGAATTCGCCGCCCCCGTCGCCGCCGATCCGGCTGCCTACCGCCACCTGCACTGGGAGGCGGGCATGCTGGGGCATGTCATCACGCTTGAGGCGGAAGCCGCCGGCTGGCGCGGCACCGGCATCGGCTGCTTCTTCGACGATGCGGTGCATGAAGTGCTCGGCTTGCAGAACGACCGCTTCCAGGTCATCTATCACTACGCCGTCGGCATGGCGCTGGACGACCCGCGCATCTCCACCTTACCCGCCTATGAGGAACCAATATGAATGACAACCAACTCAAGTGCTGGCTGGTTCAGGCCGGCCTGCCGGTGAGCGACCCGCTGCAAAGCGGCATCGACCGCACGCTGACCGACGGCACCACACCGCTGATGTATGCGGCACGCGTGGGCGATGTCGATGCAGTGCAAGCCCTGCTCGCGCGCGGTGCGAATCCGGCATTGCTGAATGCGGACGGCAACGGCGCACTGTGGTTCGCCTGCTTCGCCGACAGCGAAGCGGGGGCGAGCGCGCTCATCAAGGCGGGCGCGCCGCTAGACACGCAAAACATCAACGGCGCCACCGCACTGATCTACTGCGCCTCGGCCGGCAAGACACCGCTGGTGCGCCTGCTGCTGGATGCGGGCGCGAACCAGGAATTGATGACGCTGGACGATTTCACCGCGCTGGAACTGGCGGCCAACATTCACTGCATGCGAATGCTCAAGGAAGCAAAGGAGCCCGCGAATGTCTGAGTCAGCGTCTTTCGCCGTCAGCAGCGTCCAGCACCGCGTGCTGGGCAAACAGATCCGCCTGCAACTCGCAGACGACCTGATCCTGCGCCTAACCCCCGCCGAAGCCTCCAGCCTCTCCTTCGCCCTGGTCGCCGTGCGCAACGGCATCAGCCCAGAACGCGAGATCTACATGAGCCCGATCGCCAGCGACAACGGCTTCGTCGGCACCGTGCTCGACAAGGGCATGAGCATCGCCATGCCGGAAGGAACGCTCGAACTGGATTGGGCCAGAGTAGGGAAGTTGGCCGAAATGCTGGCGTCAGAAATTTGATTGGGTAGAATCCGCCACCGTGCCAGTTTTATACATGCCGTTCGCCCTGACCCTTCGACTACGCTCAGGACTAAAGGCAGTCGAAGGGAGCGCACTTGTAGCAGTTGTAGGGTGCGCTTGCGCACCAGAGTCAATCGGTGCGCAGGCGCACCCTACTTGAAACCCGCGTCATCATTTGGCATATGCCGGATCAATCGTTTACGTTTAGCCAAACTAAGCTTTACAATTAATAAAGCAATGCTTTACAATTACCGGCATGCAACTTTACCTTTATTGATGAATCATGATCGACGATTCAATGCTCACCCTGCTGAAGCTGGTATCCGACGATGGCAAGAACGTCGCTATCCGGCTGGCTGCGGCACAAGATTTTTCGCGGCAGGCGGCCAGCGCCAGGCTGCGCGCCGCAGTGGCAAATGGTCTCATCGCAAAGACCGGCGTAGGCCGGGGAGTTGAATACTCTCTTGTCGAGACCAGCCGGATCAGCGAGGAATACGAGCGCGCAGGCCTGTCTGAAGACCATGTATGGCAGTCACTGCTGGCACCTGTCGTGCGCGATCTGCCGGAAAATGTTCGGGACATCTGGCGCTACGGATTTACTGAAATGGTGAACAACGCCATCGACCACTCCGGTTCCGACAAGATCAAGGTATGGTGCGCGCGCAACGCCCTTTACACCCAGGTCTGGGTGTCGGACGACGGGGAAGGCATCTTCAATAAGATCCAGAAAGCGCTCCAACTATATGACCCGCGCGAGGCCATCCTTGAGTTGGCCAAGGGCAAGTTCACCACAGACCCCGAACGTCATTCCGGCGAGGGGATCTTTTTCTCCAGCAAGATGTTCGACCTTTTCGACATCCGCTCCGGCAGCCTGCACTTCATGCACGACGATGGCCGCGACGACCTGTTGATCGAACGCCCAAAGAACGCACCCGGAACACTCGTCGTGATGCGCCTGCTGAACAACAGCAAACGCACCACAAAAAAGATCTTCGACAAATTTGCCGCGCCGGAGGAATACACCTTCGCCAAGACCATCGTGCCGGTGAAACTCGGTCAGTACGAGGGTGAAAAGCTCGTGTCCAGATCACAGGCAAAGCGGTTGATCTTCAGGTTCGAGAAATTCAAAACGGTGATCCTGGATTTTGCCGGGGTCGCAGAGATTGGCCAGGCATTCGCGGATGAAGTCTTCCGTGTCTTCCAGAAGGCGCATCCAGACACAAAACTCGCCCCCGTGAACATGACCGCTGCGGTAAAGGATATGGTCGCACGGGCGAAAGCGGGTGAGTAAGCTGCGTCACTCTGATAAAACGTACACAAAACAACCCTGGAAATAAAATGATCCAACCAATGATAAAAATATTCTTCCGAACCCTGCGCCTGATCCTCATGCCCTTCATGCTGCTGTGGGCCAAACTGGCGATGCCAAAAGGCATCGTGCGCAGCGTAGAAGCACAGCAACAAGTCGACCAGCAATGTAGTCAGTTGCAGCTCTACCACTTCAGTACCTGCCCGTTCTGCATCAAGGTGCGCCACGAGATGGCCAGACTGTCATTGCCCATCACCCTGCGCGATGCGCAGCATGACCCCGAACATCGCGATGCCCTGCAACAGGGCGGCGGCAAGATCCAGACACCGTGCCTGCGCATCGCCGATGCACAAGGTCGGGTGCAGTGGATGTATGAATCGAACGACATCATCCAGTATCTGCAGCATCGGTTTGTCTGATCCCCTTCACCGTTCCCCCAACTCCGTTCGCCCTACCCCTTCGACTACGCTCAGAACTAAAGGCTAGTCGAAGAGTGAACGGCCAACTCCTCAAAAGTACTAGACCGTTTGGCATATATGAATTATTCAAAATAGTAGGCAGAATGATGATGGTGTAAACATTGCGGAGCAGAATCCATGAGTGAATGATCGCGAAGGGATGCTCATTTGTCGATCGCTTGAAGTCGGACGTATATAGGCGCTATAAAATTTGAGAGTTGCATATTATGACCTCACGTTCATTTTCCTCACGCAACGCTGCTGCGGCTTTTGCAAAGCGAGTATCAAAAGAACAGAAAACAACTGTTCGCCTTTTTGAGAAAGACGGTAAGTATTTTGTGGTGGGCGAATATCCTGAAGCATGCCAATGCTCAGTATCGAGTAATGCTGAAGTTGCCATCGGCCATCAGTCAACAAAAGGTACTATCAAATCCTCACCAATCTCAAGTGCTGTTGCCCTTCATCCTGCAAAGGAAAATCAAACTACGGCAGTAGTTGGGAGCGCAATGTGCGAGGCGATGGAAGCTGCCTATTTAGCTAATGGACTAACCCCACCCGTTTTGAGCAACGCCAATACTCGATTGCGTGTTGATAGGAAAGCTTCTGCAACTGAAAGGAAGAATCCAAAGAAAAGAATTCCCATTAAAGAATGGGGATTAAGTAGTTTAAAGGGGGCGCCTTCAAAATCAGCCATAGAAAAGCGAAGGAAAATAGAAATAGCACGCCAGAAGCTTATCTCTGAAAGATTGAAGTTGGAGTTCCTTGAGAATAGAGTGCCGCCACAATCTCCGAGAAAGATAATTACCACAACGTATGTTCAAGGGGTTGTAGTTGACAATCCTGCTCATCAACGAGGTAATTCAATATGCCCGAGATGCGGTGGGGATGGGGGCGTAAATGGCGGATGTGGGAAATGTGATGGGACTGGTTGGATCTGAAATTGATTGTTTCTTAGGCGCGACTGCTTAGGTTGAAGGTGCCTAGTGTTGCGGTCGGTCGATTCTCAGTCCGTGCGGGACAAAGAAAAATTTATTGCGTGTCTACTAGAAGCAAATGATATGAAGGAGTAGATTTTATGAAGGTAAGCATTCAAGAGTATCTTCGTCAATATTTTATTCAAGAGCACGGCATTGATCAGGCTGATGCTGCATTACTTATTCTTGACCCGGAATTCGGTGTTGCAATCGAGCCTTACTTCCTTGCAGCTGTGGAGGAGATGGTGGAGTTTGAGTTGCCTATAACTAAAGTATCAAAACAGGAAGTGCTTGCCAATATTCATGGCTTTTGCGATGGCTGGATCGGGAAATATGATGATCAGCGACGACTCCGAATTCAAGAGTATTTGAGCAGCAATTTCCACCCAGCAGCTAATGTCCTCGCTAACTCTCGCATGCACACAATTGAAACACCTACACATATAAAGATTCTGTCATTCGCCTTTTGGGGTGGGATTATTTTGTTGATTCTATGGATTTTCAATTAATTTTGACACAGCCATCTCTTTTCTGAGATCACCTTCATGCCGTTAGTTATTGTATATATTTGTGTGACACTGCTAATGGTGGCAGTGGCACCGTTACCTATGGCGTATTACACGGCTCTTAGATTCGTAGCATTTGCCGTATTCGCATGGGCCGCAGTTATTGCATATCAAAAGCGATACTCGGCCTTACCTTGGGTATTCGGTCTGACGGCATTTGTTTTTAATCCATTCATGCCAATTTATCTTACTAAGGGGTTGTGGATATTCTGCGATATTGGAGCGGCATTGATTCTTGTGTTCACTTCAAGATTTCTTACTGAGGGTGCTTCTAGCGTTGAAACACTGAAGAGTGTTTCCATAGAACCTAATGTTATTTTGGACGGTAGCGACTATGAGCATGCTATTTTAGTTGGGTCGGTTGACGAGGAATATGATTGGATTAAAGTAAACTTTCCCAATGCCAAACGGACTACCCAAGAGGTTAGATCGGGCCGAGAAGGTCTTTATGATGTTTTAGAAATTGAATTTCAGGATGGATCAGTCCGAAAAGTATATTTCGACATAACACTAATTCTTGCCAAGTATGTGGCCGAAAAGAACAACAGCGCAAGCCAACATCCTAACAACTAAATATATGCGCAAATTTGCATTGGACAGAGCTGTTCAAATTATGACTCTAGTTGTGTTTGGATTGCTGTCATCCCCCAGTCAATCTTTAGCTGATTCTTTAATTGAAGCTGACCGAGACTTCGAACTGTTGAATTATTCAAAGGCAATTTCTACTTATAAAGAATTGGCGGCAAATGGAAATGCACGGGCCGAGCTTCGAATTGCTGAGATGTATCGAGATGGTTTGGGAGTTGCACAGGATATAGATGCATCTGTTCGATGGCTTCAACAGTCAGCAAAGCATGGGAATAGCAAAGCACAAGGCGACCTAGGGGGGATTTATGCCGTCGGGAAATTGCTTCCAAGGGATTTAAAGAAGGCGTTCTTCCTTATCGAAATGGCTGCAAAAGCTGGTGATATTGTTGCTCAAGTAGATCTCGGTTGGGCTTATATGAGTGATTATTTAGAGATGCCGCCAAATTATAAGTTAGCGATGGAATGGAGCCTTAAGGCGGCGAATCAAGGCGAGGGGGAAGGGGCTTCAAATGTTGGTTTGCTGTGTGAGAATGGCTGGGGTGTCCCTGTAAACTATTCGGAAGCAGCAAAATGGTACAAGAAGGCTATCGAATACGGTGCGACTTCTGCTCAAGCCGCCTTTCACCTAGCCGATCTATACGAGAAAGGGAAAGGGGTTGAAGTTGATATTGAAAAAGCCAAAGTGTTTTTTCAATATGCAATAGATTCACGGGATGACGAATACATGGATCAAGCTATTATTAGATTACGGTTTATTCAAGATGCGCCGAGACTAAAGGAGCTGGATGATGTCAAATATCCTGAACAAATGCCACGCAGAAACAAGATTCCCCATTATCGGCATTTCGATATAAACGGATAAGCGATTCTTTTTGAATTGAATGGATGAGAGAGCTGTCAAGCAATGAGCGTCCATATCTAGTGAATCGAGCGGTGGTGGTCTGCTTTGGGATGAACACGCGGTCTATTTTGACTATGGCCGTTGTCGATTCCAAACCGGCCGTTAGCCCATTCGGACGCCACCGGCAGCAATGGCCGAATAGCAACCATGCATCGTGTACAGCGCGACCATCGCTTATGGTTGCATGAGCTAACGATTAGATGATTCATGACAGTGCAGGCGCGAACAGTTTTAGCTGCCTCTTCCTTCCATAACCACTACAATCCCTCCACCTCAAACTTCACCCAAGAAGGATGCGCATGCGATTCAAACTTTTCCTGGCGTTGACCCTGTTTTGCGCCAACGCTTCGGCGGCCGAGCCTGCCGAAGATAAAGTCGAGCTTCCCATTCCTTCCTCATCCGCGCAGCGCCTCTATTCGAAAGCCAAGGCCGATATCGTGCAATTGCGTTCGCTGCTGAAGAACGGGCGCACGCAGTCGTCGGTGGGGTCGGGGTTCCTGATCGGTAATAGCAATCTGGCGGTGACCAATTATCACGTGATGTCGCAGATCGCGCTGGAGCCGGATATCTATGTTGGCGAGTATGTCGACACCTACGGCAAGCGCGGCACGGTGGAGCTGCTGGCGGTGGATGTGCTGCATGATCTGGCGGTGGTGCGCATCGACCGCAAGGGCGGTGGTTTCTTCAATGTGCCGGACAAGTTGCCGACGCTGGTGCAGGGGCAGTATCTCTATTCGCTGGGCAATCCGCTCGATCTGGGATTCGCCATTTCGGAAGGTGCCTACAACGGCATCATCAGCCGCAGCTTTTACGACCAGCTGATGTTCACCGGCCCCATCAACGCGGGCATGAGCGGCGGGCCGAGCGTGACGGTGGACGGGCAGGTGGCGGGGGTGAACGTCTCCAAGCGTCTGGATGGCGAGCTGGTGAGTTTTCTGGTGCCGGTGCGTTATGTGCGCGATCTGTTGAAGAAGGTTGCCGCGCAGAAAGAAGTGCCCAAGGATTTCAAGCTGGTGGTGGGCAAGCAGTTGCAGGAACATCAGGCGACGATGATGGCGCGGCTGGAAAAGACGCCGCTGACTTTCAAGGAGCTGAAACCCTACCGCGTGCCGGTGTGGGAATCGGACCAGGTGCGCTGCTGGGGGCGCGCCAACGGCAAACAGAGCAAGTCGTATTCCTACGACCAGGTGAGCTGCGCGATGGAATCCGCGCTGTATGTGTCGAACCAGACGCAGACCGGGCATATCTCCATCGAGCACAAGTTGCTGCAAAGCATCGATCTGGGCGATCTGCGTTTTGCCGCGCTGGCGAGTCGCTCGTTCCAGAACCAGAGCATGGGCGGACACAAGGACACGCGCTACACCGCGCCGCAATGCACTGAGCAGTTCGTGACCAACGGCAAGCTGCCCATGCGCGCCGTGCTGTGCGTGCGCGCTTACCGCAAGTTTCCCGAGCTGTACGATTTCACACTGCTCACCGCCAGCACGGACAGCGGCCGCATGAGCCTGCAGACCCGCGTCGACACCAGCGGCGTCACCTACGAGAACGGCCTGCGCCTCGCGCGCATCTTCCTCGAGCAGGCGAGCCGGGAGGTGCAGCCATGAAGGCGCCTTTCTATGTGGAAGTATTGACCCGCAGCGGCGAGGTGCGCCATCGTCAGCGCGTGGACGCCTTGCCCATCCGCATCGGGCAGGGCTACGACAACGACTACATCCTGGATGACCCGCACACCTCGGCGCACCATGTGGTCATCGACCGCAACGAGGCGGGCGGTCTGGACGTGCTCGATCTGGGCAGCCGCAACGGTGTGGTGCACAAGGGCAAACGCAGCGAGCGCCTGACCATCGACGGCAACACCGTCTTCCGTCTGGGGCATACCAACCTGCGCGTGCGTTCGGCGGATTTTTCCGTGGCGGACGAGATGCGCGACACCACCTTCCATCGCTGGGAAGGCTGGCCGCCCGCACTGGCCGGACTGGTGCTGCTGGCGTTGCTGTCGCTGGAGACCACCTGGCTGACCGACACCGACAAGACCGAAACGGTGCGCTATGTCACCGCGATGGTGGGGATGCTGGTCGCGGGCCTGGTGTGGAGCGGCGGCTGGACCCTGGCCAACCGCATCTTCGCCGGACAGACGCGCTTCGGCCGCCATCTCTTCATCGCGGCGAGCGGCATGGTGGTGATCGAAGTCGTTTCGTTGCTGCTGTCGCTGGCGGGTTATGCCTTCTCGCTGGAGACGCTGACGCGTTTCGGCGGCCCCGTCATGATCGCCATCACGGCGGGGATGGTGTTCTTCCATCTGGTCACCATCAGCCCGAACAACGGCAGACGCTACGCCATCATCTCGGTGCTGCTGATGTTGCTGGGTTCGGCATTGACGCTGACATTCAACTACCAGAACCGCGGCATGCTCGCGGAAGAGCCATACATGAGCGAACTGTTCGCCCCGTCATTGCACCTGACTGCCGACCACCCGATAGACGAGTTCCTCGCCGAAGCCGGCAAGCTCAAGGCAGGGATAGACGAGGAGCGCAGCAGGGTGCTCAGCGACGAGGGCGAGAGCGAGGACGACGAGTTCGATTGATGCGTGGATGGTTTGCGTAGGGTGGGCACGTTGTATGTGCCCACGCGGTATTCGAATTGAAACTGCCCGCGTGGGCACAAAAACGTGCCCACCCTACATGGTTTGGTTGTAAGCCGCCGTCAGCACCTCCGAGACGAACTCGGCTCTGGATGTCGAGTTGTTCTCCTGTCCATGCTGTGCGCACCATGCCGAGAATTCAGCGGGGACGATCAGGCATTCGAGTGCGCGCACGCCGGAGCGTTGAAAATTGCGGCGCGCGGCGATCGCCACGGCTTTCCACTTCTCGAATGAATCCTCGAAACATTCCGGGTCGGTCGCGGTCGCCTTCACCTGCGCCCAGGTCTCTTCGGTGTACCAGGTGACGCCGATGATCATGGTCTGGCTGCGTGTCTTTGCTTTCAGGCGTCGCTGGAGGGTTATTTTTTTCATGGTCCGGTCCGGTGGGTCTTTCTAACAGCATTCCTCTTCCACCCGCAGCAGAAACGCCAGCGCTTCCGCGTCGGCGCGCTCCTCGAACAGTTCGCGTATCTGGTTGATGTGGCAATGCACCAGGAACAGGTCGTCCGGCGGCGGGCCGCTGCGCGGTTTGCGCTTGGCCATGAAGTATTCCCAGAACGCGATGCTCTGCGGCGATGCCGCCAGGTTGCGCTCGATGAGTTCCATCACGCGGCGGGCGTTGCCGTTGCAGTCGATGCCGTCGAAGCTGATGTAGCGGTCGGTCTCGCTGCCGCGATCAGTCTGCTGCTGTTCTTCCATGTTCGACTTCTCAGACCTTCAGCCCGAACTCCGGGGCGATCTGTTTCAGCCAGGTGTCCACGCGCGCATCGGTGAGCGCCTTCTGGTTCTCCTGATCCAGCACCAGCCCGACGAACTCGTCGTCTACCAATGCCTTGGAGGAAATGAAGTCGTAATCGTCGGCAGGCCACTGGCCGACCACCTTCGCGCCGCGTGCGACCATGAACTCGTAGATGATGCCCATCGCATCGACGAACTCGTCCGGATATTTGCTCTGGTCGCCCAAGCCGTACAGCGCGACGGTCTTGCCGCTGAAATCGACTCCGCTTAATTGAGGCAAGAACTCTTCCCAGCCGCCGCCCATGCAGTCGGTGGAAAGCCCGGGCAACTGTCCGCCGCCCAGCGTCGAGGTGCCGAAGATGAGATGCGAATAGCCGGCCACCAGTTCGGGCGTGGCCTTGTTGACGTTGAGCGCCTCGGCCATGGTGTCATCGTCGAATTTCTTCTTGATGGCTTTGGCGATGCGCCGGGTGTTGCCGGTGCTGCTGGCGAAAAACAAACCGATCTTGGCCATGATCTTTCCCTGGTTGTGTCGCCGATTGTCGTGAACCTAACAATCGGCAACGACAAATCACACCGGTCCGCGACCGGCGCGCTTCAGTTCGACGGTGCGCTTGAGCGCTTCGTCGAACGATACTTTGTCGCCCTTGGGTTTGTAATCGCCCAGCGCCTTGTACACGGTGATGATCTTTTCCGAGGCGGACTGGCCCTTGAAGTCGCCTTTGTCCAGCGCGGCGATGTCGATCAGTTCGTTCCAAATCAAGCCTTCCTGCATGCCGATGGCGGAGATGGCGAGGCCTTCGTGGTCGATGACCAGCGGTTTGTTGATGTTGACCACGAACAGGATCAGCAGCACATTCGCTGCAAAATCAGCCTTGTAGTAAGCGAGCACTTTGGGCAGATCGGCCAGATCGTCGAGGCTGCCGACGTAGAGTTTGATCTTGTCGCCTTCGGCCAGCACGATGGTGTTCTTGATGGTGGTGACGGGCGGTTTGCGGTGGCCGTGCGCATCGCCGACCTCGCCCAGTTCCAGCACCAGGTCGCCGCGATAGGCGGCGTAGCTGCCGCTGGCTTCCTTGAAATTCATGTTGAACAGCAGACCTTTTTGCTCGTAGGCGTCGAATAGCATGTTGTGCTCCGTTGTTGATAAGTTGTGGAGCCCCATGTTCAGCAATAAGCGTACCAACTTTCCGGATGTTTCCGATTTTCAGACTTGCGGCGACGAGCGCGCGGCAACGGGCCGCGAAATTCACAGGGCGGCCGCACATCGTTTGTATTTTGCCGGCAGACGGGCGGCTGCGCTGGCGGGATGAGCGGTCGTGCAATAGGGGATGAATGGTATTGCGGCAGCGTCGATGGGGTAGGCAGAGTGCGTTCCGTCTGCGGGGGTATCGAATGTTTGATGAAGTTGGTCCGGTATCGAAGCCCTGTCGGCAGACGTCAACGAAAGGAAGGACGATCAAATGAGTGACTGGCATTCGTGGTTGTTTTGGCCGGACAGTGTGGCACTGTCTGTTCTGGCACTGGGCACGCTGGCAATGCTGTTCCTGTATGCGGCGCGCACGCCGATGCACGGGGTCATCCATTCCCTGTGCCATCTGGTCACGCAGTCCACCCGGTTCTTTTCCCGCTGGCTGTTTCTGAGCGCGGAGAATCTGCGCCTGCGCAACCAGTCGGTGCTGCTGGCGCACGGCCAGGAAGGCGCGGCACAGATCATCGAACGCGAGTTCGAGCGTGTGGCCGATATCATCCGCAAAGACCTGCACGAATTCCCCGCCCTGCAGCGCAAGCTGATGGAAGAGGTGACGCGCATCGAGGAGGACTACCGCAAGAGCGGCGAGATCCCGCCGCCGCCGCCGGAATGGGTGAACGCGCTCGAATCTGTTTCAAAGCTCAAATCGGGCGGCGACATCCCGCGCAAGTTGCTGGAAGACATCCACAAGTCCATCCAGAAGATCCACGACAAGACGCTGAGCGAGTATCGCCGTTCCTATGAGGAGCGCCACAAGATATTGAAGGCGGCACAACCGGCCTGGCGCTCGGTGGACAAGCTGGCGAGCGAGATGGAGAAGAAGATGCTCACGCTGCAGGGCAACGCCAAGCAGATCGACGGCCATATCACGAAGTACGAGGGCATGCGCACCAGGGACAGCAAGACCGAGCATGCGCTGACCACCTCGGCTTTCGTGCAGTTCTTCATCTCCGGTCTGGTCATGGTCATCGCGATGGGCGGTGCCTTTATCAACTACAAACTCATCGCCCTGCCGATGTCGGAGATGGTGGGTGCCAGCGACTACATCACCGACAGTCTGAAGACTTCGGATGTGGCGGCGCTGGTGATCATCCTGATGGAAGCGTCGATGGGCCTGTTCCTGCTCGAATCGCTGCGCATCACGCAACTGTTCCCGCGCATCGCCAGCATGGACGACCGCATGCGCCACCGTTTGATGCTGGCCTCGCTGATCTTCCTGATCATCCTGGCGGGTATCGAGTCGTCGCTGGCGCTGATGCGCGACATGCTGATCACCGACAAGGCTTCGCTGATGCGCGATCTGGCTTCTGTCGCGCCGGTGGTGGAAGACGGCTGGTTCACGCGCATCCCGATGGCGGGGCAGATGATCATGGGTTTCGTGCTGCCTTTCGCGCTGGCCTTTGTGGCGATCCCGCTGGAGAGCACCGTGCATTCGCTGCGCACCGTGATCGGCGTGCTGCTGGTGCAGAGCATGCGCGGGCTGGCCTTCGTGATCCGCTTCGTCGGTGTGATGTTCAAACGCATCGCCAAGGTGCTGGAGCTGGTCTACGACATTCCCATCGTCATTCCGATCATGATCGAGAACTGGGTGAAGGCGCTGCGCGGCAATGTCTCCGACAAAGGTCAGATCAAGAGTGGGAGCACATCATGAAAAGAATATTGCTGATCGCATCGGTGCTGTTCGGTTCGCTGTTCGTGACGGCGTGCGGCGACAGCCGCATGCACAGTCATGCCGTCTATATGCTGGTCGACACTTCCGGCACCTATGCGCAGGAGATGAACAAGGCCACGCGCATCATCAACTATCTGCTGGCCTCGCTGAACTCGGGCGATTCGCTGGCGGTGGCCAAGGTGGAGACGCGCAGCTTCACCGAGAAGGACATCATCGCCAAGGTGACGTTCGACAAGCGCCCGTCGCAGGCGACCACGCAGAAGCGCGCTTTCAAGGCCAAGATCGAGGAATTCGCCAAACAGCCGCTGGGCAGCGCGTTCACCGACATCACCGGCGGCCTCATCCAGGGTGCGGAATACCTGAACGAGACCCAGGCCGGTATCAAGACCATCGTCATCTTCTCCGACATGCAGGAAGAGCTGGGGCAGGGCACCGTGCGCGACTTCCCCATCAAGCTCGACGGCATTCGCATCGTGGCCTTGAACGTGACCAAGCTGCGCACCGACAACGCCGACCCGCGGCTGTATCTCGACCGCCTCGCGCGCTGGGAAGCCCGTGTGCGCAAAGCCGGGGCGGTCGAGTGGGTGATGGTGAACGATCTGGAGAACAATATGGAATCGATATTGAAGACCCGCTGAACACAAGTCTCCTCCCTTCCGCCCCGTCTCCGTCCGCAATGGACGAAAGGCGCGGCGGTTTTTTTGCGGCCATTTTGCGCATACACAAAAGCGGCGCGGTGCAGTATGCTCCCCTCCCCCGGATCAACCGAAGAAGCAACACATGAGCAAGGCCTTTACCCGCGAAACCGATGACGACGACGATGATGAAGTCGCGCTGCCGGCGATCCCCGCCGGCACCAAGAACTACATCACCCCCGAGGGTTATCGTCGCCTGAAAGCGGAATATATGGAACTGCTGGACGTCGAACGTCCGGCGCTGGTGCAGACCGTGCACTGGGCGGCTTCCAACGGCGACCGCTCCGAGAACGGCGACTATATCTATGGCAAGAAACGCCTGCGCGAGATCGACCGCCGCCTGCGTTTCTTGGCCAAACGGCTGGAGAGCTCGGAAGTGATCGACCCGGCGCAACGCCAGGGCTGCGACCAGGTGTTCTTCGGCGCGACCGTCACCGTCTGCCACGGCGACGGTAGCGAGCGCACCTACAGCATCGTCGGCATCGACGAAGCCAACGCCAGCAAAGGCCACATCAGCTGGGTATCGCCGCTGGCGCGCACGCTGCTCAAGACGCGCGCGGACGATGCGGTGGTGTTGCAATTGCCGGAGGGCGTCGACGAGCTGGTGGTGATCGAGGTGGTGTACCGGCATATCGAGCTGTAAATTTCAGGGAGCAGTGATGAGAGTATTTTCTTTTCTGGTTGGCAGCGTGCTTGCCGTGCTGTCGTCGACCGCGGCATGCGCCGAATACATTCCCAAGGCCGAACTTGTCGCGGACAACGTCTACGCGATCGTCGGACCATTGGGACAGCGCAGCATGGAGAACGACGGGCTGAATGCCAACTTCGGTTTCATCGTCACGCCTGCAGGCGTGATCCTGATCGACTCCGGCGCGAGCCTTCTGGGCGCGGAGAAGCTTGAGAAGGCCATCCGTGCAGTGACCGACAAGCCGGTGCGCTGGGTCGTCAACACGGGCAGCCAGGATCACCGCTGGTTGGGCAACGGCTACTTCGCCGGTCGCGGGGCCGAGATCATCGCGATGGACAGGACTGCCGCGACGCAGGCGCAGTACGCCACCCAGCACATGGGCGGCCTCGAGCGTTTTCTCGGCGCGCGGCTGCAGGGGACCAAGCCGCTGCCTGCGACGCGCAAGTTGAGCGGTGACGCAGCCACGATTGAACTGGGCGGGGAAACGCTGGCGTTGCAATACAGCGACGCGCATTTTCCCGGCGACGCGATGATCTTCCTGCCCAAGCGCGGGATCGTGTTCGGTGGCGACCTGGTCTATGTCGACCGGATGCTGGGCATTCTGCCCTGGTCCAGCGTGCGCAAGGGGCAGCGCGCATTCAAGGCGCTGGCGGCACTCAAGCCGACACGCGTCGTGCCCGGTCACGGGCGCGTCTGCGACCTTGCCAAGGCGCAGCGGGAAACCGGCGACTACTACGATTTTCTGGCCGATGTCATTGGCGCTGCGGCCAGAGAAATGGAGGCGATGGATGAGGTGATCAAGCGCCATGCCGACCATGCGGCTTTCCGTCACCTCGAGAACTATGACAGCCTGCACCGGGCCAATATGAACCGCGCGTTCACGGAGTTCGAGGCGGAATAAGGGCGACCGGCGCTGTACCGGTCATTGGCAGTTGTTATGCAGTTTCCACTTTTCTTCATGCCCCATGGCCTTGGCGAATTCCGGCACCTTGCAGCGCTCGGCTTCGTTCGGGTCGGCTACGGAGGGCTGAGCAACTTCAGGCGCTGTCGGCAAAGCCGCACCCTTCTCTTTCCCCGTCGACCAGCTTGCAAGCAGAATGATCATCGCGGCAAATCCGACAACGACCAGCCACTGGCTTTTGCTGCCTGCTGCACCGGGCGCGGGCGACGACTCGCACACCCCGCCGGGGCAGAGTTCTGCCTTGCCGTGGAACAGGTTGTAGATCATGCAGCCCAGGCAGATGCCGAAGGCGGTCTCGAAGAACAGCAGCAGCAGGCAGAGCGAGCAAACGATCAGGTTGACCGGGCCGATCATGTTGTTGATCACCACCAGATAGAGCATCGCGAGCACCAGCACAAAGCCGATCGCCCACGCGAATCGCTTCTGCGCTGCGCCTACATATTCTGGCTGTTGCCTGCGTACGAACCATTGCCCCACGATCAGGCTGGGTGCGTAAGCCGGGTTGATGAAGATGCGGATCGTGAAATCGACCAGGAACACGATGACGAACACCCGCGTGGGCTGGAAGTTGCCGAGCAGCCAGGCGTTCATGAAAGACACGATGGCAAAGAAGAACAGGATGCCGGCGCCCGCACGGGCCGCGCGTTCGTTCAGCACCGGGACGTCATAGCCGGGGACCTTCTGGCCGAATTGAAAGATGGAACCGTTCATGCTTTTTCCTTGCATCTGTTGGCTGCGCAGTATTGGCCAGCTCCGGTCGAGATGGGTATGATCGATATCATATGAAAAGAACTGCTCCTATCCTGCCTTCGGCGTTGGCTGAACTGTTGCCCGCAACGCTGCATGTTCTCTGCGCCACGATAACGCTCGGCAAGGGCAGTTATTTGTTCAAGGCCGGTCGCAAACCGGCCTGCATGTACTTCGTGGTCAGCGGCGAGTTGACGCTGGAGCGGCCCGGTGCGCAGGGTGAAAGCATCATCCTGCAGCGTACCCGCCAAGGCTTTGCGGCGGAAGCCAGTCTGCAGTCTGCCAGTTACCATTGCGATGCAAAGGCGGTCGCCGATACCGTGATCGTCAGTATCCCCATCCGCGAATTGCGGACCATGCTGGAACAGGATCCGGCGTTCGCGCTCCGCTGGATCAGCATGCTAAACCGGGAGTTGAAACGGCTCAGATTGCAGTGCGAGCGTCTGTCCCTGAACACCGTGCAGGATCGTCTCTGCCACCTGATCGAAACCGAGGGGCGGGGTGGTCGTTACCCTATGGGCTCCGGATTGAAGTCGATCGCCCGTGAGTTGGGCGTCTCGCATGAAGCCTTGTACCGCTGTGTCGCCAGTCTGGAGAAGGGAGGGAAACTGCATCGAGTCGGCGGCGATCTGGTGCAGGCGGGCGTCAGTGGTTGATTTCGGAAACTGGAGCAATCACTGGAAAGCGCCCTCTCTGGGAGCGTCGCCACGCTGGAACAGCGAGATACGCAAAATCCGGTCACATCACCGAGACAAGCCGAATAGGTTGGTCTCGATCAAGCATTCACCCGGCGTTTGAGAAAACGCATCAGACTGCCCAGCATGGGTATCTTTTCGTACAGCTCTTCGGCGGCATCCCAATAGTCGCGGTGGTAATACACTTTGTGGTCGGCGGTGAAACGCAGATGGCTCGATCCGCGGATGCACTGTTCGGTGTGTCCGTTCGCTTCTGTGCAGAAGCGGAAATCCCAGACGATGAAAGCTTCGTCGTCCTGCAGGATGCTGCTGGTCACCGTGAATCTCGGATCCTCCACCTGTTTGAACATATGCTCGAAGATGCCGGTGATGGCGGCATGACCGCGCACTTCATTGAACGGGTCCTTGAAGTAGGCATCGCCGGTATAGAACTCGCGCAGTTTCTGCACATCTTCGCGCGACAGTGTCTCGAAGAGTTTGATGAAGCGTGCCAGTTGCGCTTGATGGCTCATAGTCCGGTCACCTTGTGGACGATCCAGAAATACCAGCGATAGGGTAACAGCCGCAGCAGGCGCAGCCAGTTGGTGAAACGCTTCGGAAAATGGATGTGGAATTCGCCGCGCTCGATGCCGTGCATCAGTTCATGCGCGGCAATCGTCGCGGAGATCAGCGCGGGCATCTTGAAGTCGTTGCCGGCGGTGAGCGGCGTGGCGACGAAACCGGGGTTGATGAGATACACGCCGATGCCGCGCGGTCGCAGGTCGAGGTAGAGCGATTCGCACAGGTTGATGAGTGCGGCCTTGGTCGGACCGTAGATCAGGGCCTGCGGCAGGCCGCTCAGTCCGGCGACCGATGCGACGATGCCGATGCCCCCTTGTCCCTGGGCGATCAGCGATGGCAGCACGGCATTCAGACAATTCAGGGTGCCGCGGATATTGGTATCCACGATCTTTTCCGCTACCGCGAGATCGAAATCGTCGGCGCGCATCTTGTTGTAGGTTCCCGCGACCACCAGCACCAGATCGATGCCGCCCCAGTGTTCCATGATGCGGACGCGCGCAGCGACCAGTTCCTGCGCATGGGTGATGTCGAGCGGCAGGATCATCGCATTCGCATCATCGGAGGCGATCTCCTGCAGCGCATTCCGGCTGCGGGCCGATAGCGCCACCCAGGCACCCTGTTCGAGCAGCAGGCGCGCCGTCTCTGCACCGATGCCGCTGGAGGCGCCGATGACCCAGACGCGCTGCCCGCGCCAGTCTTTTATCTTCGGGTTCATGGCCGTTTGCTGAACGAGAGTGTGACTTCGCCCAGCTTGAAACCGAACTTGCTCATCTCGGCGCGGTTGAGCATCACCTGATCATCCATCAGGATCATCCAGTCTTCGAAGTTCACGTTGTAGACCGTGCCATCCACCGGCAGCGCGAGCACATATTTCCAGCGCAGTGCATTGCCCGAGGTGATGCCGACCGCTTCGCCAACCACGTCGGCGGCGGTGCCGATGTATTGCCCGTTCGGTTTCTTGCGGATGGTCCACACGCGTTTCTGCGTGCTGCCGTCGGAGTAGGTGAAGTCCTCGTCCAGCGTGCCGGTGTCGCCCTGCCAGCTGCACTGGATGACGACCTTGAAGCGTTTGATGACGTTGCCCTTGCGGTCCTGGAACATTCCCCAGGCATCGACGGTGCCGTTGAAGTACTGCTTCAGATCGAGCGCGGGTTTTTCTTTTGCATACATCGAGACGTCGGTGGTGCTGCATGCGCTGAGCATGCAGATGCCGACGACGGGGAGCAGTTGGGTGTACCAGGTCATGATGTGTCTCCTTGAGGGTTAGAGGTTGTTAAGGGGCGCGCGCCACAGCAACAGAGCGGCGAATGATTTCAGCAGGCAGGGCAGCAGTGCATAGCCGACCGCGAGGGCGTGCAAGCCGCCGACCTCGGTGGTGCCGGGCAGGTAACCGAGCAGTTCGAGCAGCGGCAGCGAGATGCCTGCGGCCAGCGCCAGATTCATCTTGGTCGCCCAGCTCCAGATGCCGAAGTAGGCACCTTCATGCGTGCCGATATGTCCGGCTTCGCCGACGACTGCTGCCAGCAAGGCGGGCGGCAGTGCGAGATCGGCGCCGAGCGAGAAGCCGGAGAAGATGCAGATGAGGGCGAATCCGGTGATCGCGCCGAAGCCGAGGGTATACGCCCAGACGAAGACGGCGATGGACAGCAGCATCGAGATCAGCCAGGCGTGCTGCTCGCCATGGCGTTTCGCCAGCGCCACCCACAGCGGCATGGAGAGTGCGGCGGCAAGGAAGTACAGCACAAGGAACAGCCCGGCGTATTGCGGCAGGCCGAGGCGGTCGTTGGCGAAGAACAGGAACAATGTCGCGGGGATGGCGGCGGCGATGCCGTTGAGCATGAACACGGCGAACAACCAGCGGAAGCGGCGATTTCGCAGCGGCAGCAGGATGCCGCCGGCGGTCACATGTCCCGCTTGCGCGGCGCCGGGGTGCGGGGCATGCAGCAGCAACAGGGTGGACGCGGCCAGCAGGCTGACGATGAACAGCAGCGACAGCCAGCCGATGCCGACCAGGCCGGGCAAGGCGGCCGCGATGACGACACCGGCCAGTCCGCAGGCTTCGCGCACGGCAGTCAGGCGCGAGCGTTGTGAACGCGCCTGGGTGATCGATGCGCCCCAGCTCTGGTAGCTGATGGTGGCCAGGCTGAAACCGAGATAGACCACCACCAGGCTGCACAGGAACCAGAAGAAGGGTTGCGCGGCGGCGAACTGCGGCGGGTGGAACAGTGCGAGGTAGCCGCAGAGCAGCAGTGGCAGCGACAGCAGGATGACGCGCCGATAGCCCGACTGGTCGCGGCGTTTGTCTATCCACAGGCCGATGGCCGGGTCGATGAAGGCGTCGAGGATGCGCGCGACCAGCAGGGCCGCGCCGATGAGGGTGAGCGACATGCCGAACCGCTCGGCATAGAACTGCGGCACATAGACGTAGATCGGCAATGCCACCAGCGCCAGCGGCAGGCCGAACAGGCCGTAGTAGAACAATGCCGGGAAGGTGAGGTTCTTCACGGGTTGCTCGCCAGCAGTTGCTTGCGCAGACCGGCCGCGCTGGTTCTGGCGTCGAGCCAGATTGCGAAGAAGGCGCGGGCGAATTCCGCATCGTCGATCGCGCCCAGCAATTTCCCGTCGAGGTAGAAGCGCGCGCCCTGCGCGGGCAGATACACGCCGCTGATGTGCGAGCCTTCGTGCACGTCGGGGAACAGCGCCGTCATCTTCTCCAGCCATACGCGTTGTTGCGCGGGGCTGCCGTAGCCGAGCTGGCGGATCTCGTCGATGCTCGATTGCGCGATGCGCGCGCCGTACAGATCGCGCGCATAGCGCAGGTCGAGGACCAGTCTGGTCGTAACGGGGGCTGCCGGCAGGAAGTCGTCCTTCTCCACCCACAGCGCGGCGTCGTAGATCTTCAGACCGAACCAGCGGAACGTGCCCTGTCCCGATAGACGGGCATCGCGCAATTCCTTCTGGATATGGACGGGCACGACGGCGTCTGCAGCCTGCGCCGGCAGCACGCACACCATCAGCCCGAGCACGATGGCCAGGATGGAAGGGCTGACGGTGCGCGGGCGGCTCATGCTTTCTCCAGCGTGAACTGCATCACGTTGATGTTGTCGGCGCGGAAGCCGGCTTCGCAATACGCCAGATAGAATTCCCAGGTGCGCAGGAACTGCTCACCGAAACCCTGCGCGCGTACTTCGGGCAGGCGTTGCTTGAAGGCGTCGCACCATTCGACCAGCGTGCGCGCGTAGTCCAAACCGAACGCGAATTCGTTTACGACACGCAATCCCTGTTTCTCTGCCTGCGCGCGGAACGCGGCGGGGGAGGGCAGCATGCCGCCGGGGAAGATGTATTGCTGGATGAAGTCGCTGCCGGTGCGATAGCGCTCGAACAGTGCATCGTCGATGACGATGGTCTGGATGCAGGCACGACCGCCAGCCTTGAGATTGCGCGCGACGCACTCGAAGTAGGTCGGCCAGTAGGCTTCGCCGACCGCCTCGAACATCTCGATGGAGGCGATGGCATCGTATTGTTCGTTGCTGTCGCGGTAGTCCATCAGCAACAGGTCGGCTTGTGCGGCCACACCGGCCTCGGCCAGACGCTGTTGGGCGAACTGCAATTGCTCGGTGGACAGAGTGAGTCCGCGCACCTGTGCGCCGCCTTCTTTGGCAGCGAGCTCGGCAAAGCCGCCCCAGCCGCAACCGATCTCCAGGATACGCGCGCCCGGCTCCACGGCGAGCTGGTTGAGGATACGGCGGTACTTGGCGAGCTGCCCGTCCTGCAGGCTGTCGGCATGGCCGTTGCTGAACAGCGCGCTGGAGTAGGTCATGGAGGGATCCAGCCAGAGGCGGTAGAAGTCGTTGCCGATGTCGTAATGCGCGTGAATGTTCTTTCGGCTGCCGCTGCGGCTGTTGCGGTTGAACAGATGGCGCATGCGGTACAGGAACTTGCTCCACCACTTGCCGTAGATGAGCGATTCCAAAGCCTGACGGTTGCGGGTGAACAGCTCGATCAGTCCGCTCAGGTTGTCGGTGGTCCAGCTGCCGTCGATGAAGGTCTCGGCGAATCCGATGTCGCCGGATTTCAGCACGGCGTCGCACAGTGTCCAGTTGTGCAGGCGCAAAGTCACCGGATAGGAGTTGTCGCCGAAACGGGCGACTTGTCCGTCCGGCAATTCCAGATGCAGGGCGCCATGTTTCAGTTGCGCGAGCATCTTCAGGATGAAGCGTGCACGCGCGGGCATGGCGGCTGTGTCCAGTCCGCTCGAGATTTTAGTTTTGCCGTTCAGTCCGGCAACGAGGGTTTGGGTGTTCATTTGCTGTTCTCCTTTAGCGATAGGGAAGGTTTTCTGTAGAACGGGACGTTTTTCAACCACAACTTGAGTGCCTGCCAATGGATGCGGGTGATGACCATCAGGGTCATCAACGGGTAGCGCAGCAGGGCGCGAACGATGCTGCGGTCGTTCAGTTCGCGGGAGGTGCCGGTGATATTGGTCAGCAGTAGTGGGCCGTCGTCATCGTGGTAATCGATGCGTGCCAGCGTGTCTTCGCCGTTCGGGCGCGGGGTGCGGATGAACTGGAATCGATAGCCGCCCTCGACCCGGCAGAACGGCGAGACATGGAACACTTTTCGTGCGCCGAGGATTTCGCCGTTATCAATGGCGCGGTGCTGATCGAGCAGATAGCAATGGCGCTCGCCGAAAGTGTTGCTGACTTCGCACAGGACCGCACGCAGCTCACCGTCGCGGCGATGGCAGAACCAGAACGACACCGGGTTGAACACATAACCCAGCACGCGCGGAAAGGTCTGCAGCCAGATCTCGCCGTCGGCATCGTCGATGCCTTCTTTTCTCAGGATGTCTTCGATCCACGGCAACAGCGGCTGCCGACCGTCGCCGTGGTCGCTGTCATGCAACGACAGCAGGTTGAAGCGGTTGCGCGAGAACAGCTTCGTCGGCACCGTCTGTCCTTCCAGACTGCGCAGCGGCAGGCGCAGGAAGTACACACCGTAGTTGAAGGTGTTGCTCGCCGGACGCAGGCGGCTATGGTGGACATTGCCGAAGCAGAGTTGCGGGCTATTCATGGTATGCCACTGAGCTCAGTGTGTTGATCTCTTGCGCCACTGACAGCCCCGACTTCAGGCCGTCCTCGTGAAAGCCGTAACCTGTCCACGCACCGGCGAACCAGGTGTTGTGTTTGCCCTGGATCAGATGCAGATCCTGCTGGGCATCGATGGCGGCCTTGTCGAACACCGGATGCGCGTAATCGAAGGTGGCGATGACTTTGGATGCATCGGGTTCTTCGATCGGGTTCAGGGAGACGATCACCTGTTCCTTGAACGGCAGCGGTTGCAGTTTGTTGATCAGGTAGTGGACGCACACGCGCGGCTCTTTGCCGTTGAGGCTTTGATAGTTCCAGGCCGACCAGGTGGACTTGTTCTCCGGCAGGCAGGAGACATCGGTGTGCAATACCGCGCGATTCGGCTGGTAGGAGACCGCCGCGAGCAGCCTGCGCTCGAGCGGAGCGATGTCTTTCAACAGCTGCAGGGACTGGTCGCTGTGTCCGGCCATCACGACATGGTCGAACAGTTCGCGTCCGCGCGCGCTGTCGATCTGGATCTGTAGCGTGTCGTCGACCGTGATGCGATTGACCGCATGCACCGGATCGCCGAGTCGTTTGTCCGGGATGCCCAGCAGCAGTTTGTCCACGTAATGGCGGGCTCCGCCCTTCACGGTATGCCACTGCGGTCTGTCGGTGATCTGCAACAGTCCGTGGTTGTGGCAGAAGCGGGCGAAGGTGGATAGCGGGAAGGCCAGCATCTGCGCGGTCGGGCAAGACCAGATGCAGCCGGCCATGGGCAACAGATACCATTCCCTGAATTCTTTGCTGTAACCGTTGCGGACGAGGAAGTCCCCGAGAGAGAGTTCCGCGTGCAGCTCGGGCTGTTTCGCCAATTCGGTGGTCTCGCGGTTGAAGCGCAGGATGTCGCGCAGCATGCGCAGGAACCCGGGCTTGAACAGATTGCGGCGTTGCGCGAACACCGTGTTCAGATTGCCGCCGGACCATTCAAGATTGCGCTCCTTGAGCGGGAACTTCACCGAGAACGACATATCGGTGGCGACCGTTTCGATCTCCAGTTCTTTGAACAGCTGCACCAGATAGGGATAGGTCTTGTGGTTGAACACCAGGAATCCGGTATCGACGCCGTAAGTGGTTTTGTCCAGGGTGACATCGACAGTGTGGGTGTGTCCGCCGAAGTAGTCGTTTGCCTCGTACAGGGTCACTGCATGCCCGGCCTGGACAAGACGGTAGGCGCAGGCAAGGCCGGAGATGCCGGAGCCGATGACAGCGATTTTCTTGGTGATTGCAGGTGATCTCATGATTATGTCCTAGACAAATTTGACTTGATGGTGCGAGAATACGTCAAACAAAGCAAAACTGTCAACAATGTCTAGGACAAATAATAAATGAGCCAGGAAAATAGTCTGTTCAATATAGGTGTGGTCGAAAGGGAGACCGGCATCGGAAAAGACACACTCAGGGTGTGGGAAAGACGCTATGGATTTCCTGCTCCGGTTCGCGACCAGAATGAAGAAAGGCTGTATCCGGGAGAGCAGGTGGATCGGCTGAGATTGATAAAACGCTTGCTGGACATAGGCATGCGTCCGGTCAAAGTGGTCGGCTTGTCTTTGCCAGAGCTCAATGCGTTACTGAACGAGGCGCCCAAGAACGACCCCGGCTATTCACCCGAATTGTTCGAGTTTGTAGAACTCATCAAGGCGCATCAGGGGGGAGCGCTGCGGATCGCCTTGAATCTGGCCCTGTTCAGGCAGGGTTTGCCTGAATTTTTGTCCAAGACAATAAGCCCACTCAATCAACTGGTCGGAGAAGCCTGGTTGCGCGGAGAGATCCGCGTCTTTGAGGAGCACTTATATAGTGAGCAGGTCACCAGTGTCCTGCGGGCGGCGATCGCATCGATCCGGAATCCGGCCGGTACGCCGCGGGTCCTGCTGACCACCTTGCCCGGAGAAGAACATAGCCTGGGGCTGCTGATGGCTGAAGCGACCCTGTCGCTGAGCGGGGCGCAATGCACCATGCTCGGGGTGCAGACACCCATCGGTGAGATCGTTCTTGCAGCACAGGCACATCAGGCCGATATCGTGGCGCTGTCGTTCACCTTGTCCATGCCGCCGTTGCAGATCAAGTCTGGCTTGCAGCAACTGCGCCAGGCTTTGCCGCGACAGGTGGCGCTGTGGGCCGGCGGGTCCGGCGTCGCACGGCAGCGCAAACCTGAAGACGGTGTGCAGTATCTGGGCGCATTGTCCGACCTGACAGAAGCCCTGGACTTGCTGCGGCAGGGGTAGGGCTAGACAGTTAAGATGCTGTCTTTAATCGCAAAGTCTGCCACCCATCAAAAATCCTTTTCGATGAGAAAACAATTCAGTCGCTTGACTTAA
>Ga0154599_111_pt1 | contig 36420 bp, 42 predicted proteins | sample RifGroF2_FD_116028 | JGI IMG/M metagenome (GOLD analysis project Ga0154599, IMG submission 116028) | Sideroxydans sp. GWF2_59_14 | reverse complement strand
GGTCAGTGCGAGTTCTCCGGCATATTCATATTCGGCCAGCTTGTCTGCCGGTATCTGACCCGAGGCAGCGAGGATGCCGAGCGCGATGGGCAGGTCGAAGCGTCCGCTTTCCTTGGGCAGGTCAGCGGGTGCGAGGTTGACGGTGATGCGGCGCGCGGGGAATTCGAACTGGCAGTTCTGCAACGCGGCACGTACGCGGTCTTTGCTCTCCTTTACTTCCGCTTCGGGCAGACCGACGATGGTGAATTGCGGCAGGCCGCCCGCGAGATGCACTTCGACGGTGACCAGCTCCGCCTCCATGCCCGCCAGACCACGACTGTATAAAACAGCCAGCCCCATGATGGGTTACTTGTTGTTTTCCAATGCGGCGATTCGCGCTTCGAGCTTTTCCAGCCGCTGCGCCAATACCTCGTATTCCTCGCGCGAGACCAGATCGAGCTTGGAGAACCCCTGTGCCAGCAAGGCACGGGCGTTCTTCTCGAAATCCTTGGCCGGACCGCTGGCGACCGCCTCGTTCAGTTTGGAGGACATCTCTTCAAAGAATTTTGCGTTCAGCATGTTCATACCCCTTTGTTGAATGATGGGATAGTGTAGCAAATCGCGAGTGCACTGCTCGGGTGCGCCGCACCGTTTTCGTGCATGGACTTGGTGCGCAGAGTTTTACCTGATTTTCACAAATAGCCATGGAACCCAATAACAGCGGGGTTTTGTGGCTGTGGCACAGTTTCTGCTGATAGGTTGGCGTGGATACTTTTATCCCACTTCAACTCTCAATGAAAGGAAACACCATGCTTAAGAACAAACTGCTTGTTGCTGCCCTGGCCTCCGCTTTTGCAATGCCCGCAATGGCTGCCGATTTCACACCCAGCTCCAACGTGAGCCTGGTGAGCGACTACCTGTATCGCGGTATCTCCCAATCCGGTGCCAATGCTGCCCTGCAAGGCGGCTTCGATCTGGCACACAGCAGCGGCGCATACATCGGCGTCTGGGGTTCCAGCATCAGCTGGGTGAGCGATGCCGGTCTGGCCAACAGCGCAGGCGTGGAATTGGACACCTATGCAGGCTACAAGGGTGCTGCCGGTGATGTTGCCTATGACGTCGGCTTCCTGCGTTACAACTACCCCGGTTCCTACGTTGCCGGCGTGACCAAGCCCGACACCAACGAAGTCTACGGTGCCGTGACCTATTCCATCGTTACTGCCAAGCTGTCTTACGCACTGGGCAACCTGTTCGGCGTCCCCGAAGCCAAAGGCTCTACCTACATGGAATTGAACGCCAGCTATCCGGTTGCTGACACTGGCATCACCGTCGGCGCACACTACGGTAAACAGACTTACAAAGGTGCTCCTTCCGATGCATTGAAGGCAGGTGGCAATGATCCGACTTACTCCGATTACAAGCTGAGCGTCAGCAAGGACTTCAGCGGTTACGTTCTGGGTCTGGCCTACAGCCACACCAACGCCAGCACCTTCTACACTTCCGTCACACCGGAAGCGAAGAAGCTGGGCAAGAACAGAGCCGTTCTGTCTCTGAGCCGCGCGTTCTAAATCACACCGGGGCGGCTAGCCGCCCCGTTTTCAAGGAGACGTGAAATGAAAATGGTCACAGCAATCATCAAGCCGTTCAAGCTCGACGAAGTGCGTGAAGCATTGTCCGCCATCGGCGTACAGGGCATCACCGTCACCGAAGTCAAAGGCTTCGGACGCCAAAAAGGCCACACCGAGCTGTATCGCGGTGCTGAATATGTAGTCGACTTCCTGCCCAAGATCAAGCTGGAAGCAGCCATCAAGGCCGACCAACTGGACAGCGTGATCGAGGCGATCGAGAAATCGGCCCAGACCGGCAAGATCGGCGACGGCAAGATATTCGTGGCAGACCTCGAGCAAGTGATCCGCATCCGCACCGGCGAGACCGGTCCGGAAGCCTTATAAGGAGCGATGAGATGAAGAAATTTATAGCACTATTCGCGCTGCTCGCCGTGCTGTGCGGTTCGTCCGCTCCGGCCTTTGCAGAAGACGCGGCACCCGCCGCAGCGGTAGCGACCACTGAAGCGGCTTCGGCTGCCGAGGTTGAAGCTCCTGTCGCAGCACCAGTCCCCAACAAGGGCGACACCAGCTTCATGCTGACCGTCACCGTGCTGGTGATCATGATGTCGATCCCCGGCCTGGCCCTGTTCTACGGCGGCCTAGTGCGCAGCAAGAACATGCTGTCGATCCTCATGCAAGTGTTCAGCATCTTCGCGCTGATCACCGTGCTGTGGGCGATCTACGGCTACTCGCTGGCATTCACCACGGGCAACGCGTTCATCGGCGGCTTCGACCGTCTGTTCCTGAACGGTATCTTTGACCCGGTATCCGGCGCAGTCGCCAACGGTGCCACCTTCAGCAAGGGCGTGTACATCCCCGAGTTCGCCTTCGTCGCCTTCCAGGCCACCTTCGCAGCCATCACAGTTGCACTGGTTGTAGGTGCTTTCGCAGAGCGTATGAAGTTCGGCGCAGTGATGCTGTTCTCGGCACTGTGGTTCACCTTCGCCTACCTGCCGATCGCTCACATGGTCTGGTTCTGGGCGGGTCCCGATGCCTACACCGACGCTGATGCTGCCGCTGCTGCGACTGCGACTGCCGGTTGGCTGTTCCAGAAGGGCGCGTTGGACTTCGCCGGCGGCACCGTTGTGCACATCAACGCCGCTATCGCGGGTCTGGTCGGTGCCTTCCTGATCGGCAAGCGCGTCGGTTACGGCAAAGAAGCAATGGCTCCGCACAATCTGGTGATGACCATGATCGGCGCTTCCCTGCTGTGGGTGGGTTGGTTCGGTTTCAACGCGGGTTCCGCGCTGGAAGCGGGCGGTACAGCTACCCTGGCCTTCGCTAACACCCTGATCGCTACTGCTGCCGCAGTGCTGACCTGGATGGGCGCGGAATGGCTGCTGAAGGGCAAGCCCAGCCTGCTGGGTGCAGCATCCGGTGCAGTTGCCGGTCTGGTTGCCATCACTCCGGCCTGCGGCTGGGTCGGCATCGGCGGCGGTCTGGTTATCGGCGCACTGGCTGGTGTGGTCTGCTTCTGGGGCGTTACCGGTCTGAAGAAACTGCTGGGTGCGGATGATGCACTGGACGTGTTCGGTATCCACGGCATCGGCGGTATCCTGGGTGCGCTGCTGACTGGCGTATTCAACGGCTTCGCCATGGGCGGCACCGGCATCATCGACTACGTCAACAACACCATCGTCACCACCGAGATGGGCCCGCAAGTGTGGATCCAAGCACAAGCGGTACTGACGACGCTGGTCTGGTCCGGTGTAGTTGCCTTCGTCTGCTACAAGATAGTCGACCTGACCATCGGTCTGCGTGTAGCTGAAGATGCGGAACGCGAAGGTCTGGATACAACGTCTCACGGCGAGAAGGCCTACAACCTGTAATCCATCACAGGCTGGCTGAGAAAGGGGCATCTTCGGATGCCCTTTTCATTAGAGACACAAGTTAGGAGAAGAGAATGTCTGGAGAGATGGAGATACTGTTTTCGCTGGCCGGACGGGTGCATGTGTTGATGCGGCGCGAGATCAACCGCATCATCGACGTCGAATGGATGTGTGCCGATGCCGCGTACGCGAAGGAAGTCATCAAGCTGGCACGCACCGTCGATTCCGACGAACTGCAAAAACTCGCCGACCGGGTCGAGCAGGTGCATCCGAAATTCCTGCGCGCGGAGCACGTCGTTGATCATCTTCCCGCAACGGAGGAATCGAAATACATGACGACCTTGCGCTGATCTTTCCGGCTGGTTTTCAACAACTCAGGGACGCTTCGGCGTCCCTTTTTCACGCCCCATCCGAACCCGGCATCACACTCTTTGAGAACCCGCTGCGCGAGAACTCGCGCGAGGCCGACATGTAGTCCGACAACACCGATTGCGTGGACATGCTGAAGCCGCGATACAAGTCGACGTCGTAGTCGTACATGCGGATGGTGTGCGCGGCCTGGCCGAAATCTCTCAGGAATTCGTCCCAGTCGGCGTAGCGCTCGCCGGCATCCTTCTTCATCGCTTTCTCGATCACAGCGATGAGGTTGCGCGGCAGTTCCTTGCGGTACTTCTCGATGGGGGTGATGGGAAAGTTGAGCACCGCGATGCGCGCATCGAAGGGATTGTCCGCCTCGAAGGTGTTCTTGCCGCAGAGCAGGCGGTACATCACCGCGCCGAGCGAGTAGATATCGGCGCGCTGGTCGAGGGCTTCGCCTTCGAGCTGTTCGGGCGACATGTAGGCCAGACTGCCCGCGATGGTGGCACCCAATTCATTGCTAGGCACGGCACAACCGAAATCGGTGAGCTTGGCGGTGCCGTCGCGCATGAGGATGATGTTGGCCGGCTTCACGTCACGGTGCACGATGCCGAGACTGGCGGCATAGCGCAATGCGCCGGCGATCTGCTCGATGACGGAGAGCACGGTCAACAAGGGGAGCAGGTTGTCGCCCTGCTCGTGTTTATCCAGCGAGACGCCCTTGGCGTATTCCATCACCAGATAGGGGCCGCTCCTTTCGCTCAGGTCGGCGGCCAATACATGCACGATGTTCTTGTGCTGCATCAGCTTGCCCAGCTCGACTTCGGTGAGGAACATGTTCTTGTGCACGTCGGACTGGAACACCTTGCGAAACTGCTTGAGCGCGACCAGCGCCAGAGTCTGGTCATGCATGCCCAGATAGACGGTGGAGGTAGCGCCCTCGCCCAGCGGGCGCACGATGGAATAGTTGCCGATGCGTAACGGCGCGAGTAGCGTCATGCAGCTGCGAGATCAATGCATGGAATATCTCTCATGCATGCATAGAGTGCCGGATCGCGGAATAAGTTTCCGGCAATGAACGGAGCGGGTGCGGTTTCAGACAGCGACTTCGACGCGGTTGCGTCCGGATTCCTTGGCCCGGTACAGCGCGCGGTCGGCCGCGCCGAAATTCTCTTCCAGCTTGCTTTCGTTGTTGACCGCTGCGATGCCGATGGAGATGGTGATCTTGAACACCAGATCGCCGCTGTGGATCTCGTTGGCAGCGACCGTGGTGCGCAGGCGCTCGGCGATGGAGCGTGCTTCCTCGATACCGGTATCGGGCAGCAGGATGGCAAACTCCTCGCCGCCGTAGCGCACCAGCAGATCATGCGGCCGCAGATGGGCCTGCATGATGTTGGCTAGCGACTTGAGCGCGACATCGCCGACCAGGTGGCCATAGGTGTCGTTCACCAGTTTGAAGCGGTCGATGTCGATCACCATGACCGCACTGTGGACATGGTCGAGCGCGCAGCGGTTGAGCACCCGGGAAAACGCGTCGTTCATCCAGCGCCGGTTGTGCACGCCGGTCAGCGCGTCGACGGTGGCCTGGTGTTCGTACTGGGCGCGTTTGTGGTGCGACTTGATGAGGGCGGAATTGTCGTTGCGCATGCGCCCGGCGATGATGGCAAGCAGGTTGCGCGCGACATCGTGCGACTGGTCGACCAGCGACCACACAGTGTCGTGCGGCACTGCCAGTACGCGGGTGGTTTTGGCGGCAACGACCAGCGCCGAAGGGTTCTGCCCGTCCACCAGCGATATCTCGCCGGTGCATTCGCCCGCCGTGAGCGAAGCATGTTCCAGCGTCTCCTGCCCGATCAGATGGACGCGCAACTCGCCTTCCAGGATCAGATACAGATGGCTGTTCGCCACCTCCGGTTGCAGCAACTTCTCGCCGGGCTCCAGCATGCGCAGGCTGCTGCGTTCCAGCATGTACTCCACATTGGAGAAGTCCACTCCATCGAACAGGCTGCTCTGCTCGGTCAGTGCGCGATCATGGGCATCCATGCTTGCCTCCGCTGAAGCTTGTGCAACAAGGTGGTTCCCGCTGTCACATCCGGGATATCAGCGGGAATACGTGGTCGTCATCTTGGCCAGGCCGATGCGGTTGGCGATGATGTTAAAACCGATCAGCGCGGCGCTGGCATCTTCCGGCACATTGAGTTTATCGACCTTGAGCGCATGCACGGTGAAGATGTAATGGTGCGGCCGGTCGCCCACGGGCGGGCATGCACCGCTGAAGCTGCGCTCGCCGAAATCATTGCGGCCCTGTTTGCTGCCGATCGGCATCTGCGCCTTGAAACCCGCTCCGGCGGGCAATCCGCTCGCGGACAGCGGAATGTCGTAAGCGACCCAATGCCAGAAACCGCTGCCGGTGGGTGCATCGGGATCGTACACGGTGACGGCGAAACTCTTGGTGCCGGCGGGGACATCCTTCCACACCAGTTCTGGAGAGAGATTGTCACCGTTGCAGCCGAAACCCTTGTACTCCTGCGGCTTGGGCATAGGCTTGCCGTTCTTCACTTCGGGATCGGGGCTGGACAGGTCGAATGCGAGCACATTGCCCGCAAAGATGGTTGCAACAGCGATGAGCAGCAAACGTTTCATGAAATCTCTCCTGTTAATAACGCGACACTTGAAATCTTTATGTGAATCAACGGAACACGATGGTCTTGTTGCCGCACACCAGCACACGGTCTTCGACATGGTAACGCAGGCCGCGTGACAAAACCGTCTTCTCGATATCGCGCCCGTAACGTACCAGATCGTCCACGGTGTCGCCATGGTCGATACGCACCGTGTCCTGCTCGATGATCGGACCCGCATCCAGCTCGTCAGTGACGTAATGGCAGGTCGCGCCGATCAGCTTCACACCGCGCAGATAGGCCTGATGGTAGGGTTTTGCGCCGACAAAGGACGGCAGGAAACTGTGATGGATGTTGATGATGCGACCGGGAAAACGCTGGCACAAAGAGGGCGGCAGTATCTGCATGAAGCGCGCCAGCACCATGCTGTCGCCGCGTTGTTGTTCGAACAGCGCTGCGATCCTGTCGAAGGCGGCAACCTTGTCGGTCATATCGACATGGATGAACGGGATGCCGTGCCACTCGACGAAACTGCGCAGATCTTCGTGGTTGGAGATGACGCAGGGGATATCCACCTGCAACTCACCGCTGCGCCAGCGGTGCAACAGATCGTCCAGACAATGATCCTGCTTGCTCACCAGCACCACCAGGCGCTTCTTGATGGCCGAGTCGGAGAGCTGCCAGCTCATCTTGAATTCATCCGCCAGTTTTGAAAAACGGCGGCGGAACTCCTGCGCATCGAACGGTAGCGAGTCGGCGCGTATCTCCTGGCGCATGAAGAAGCGCTGTTCCTCCTGTTCGGTGTGATAACTCGCCTCGACGATGAAACCGCCATGCTGCGCGATAAAGCCGGTGACGGCCGCGATGATGCCCGCGCGGTCAGGGCAGGAAATGGTCAGGGTGTAACGGTGAGTAGCGGTCATAATTTCAGAAAATGCCAAGGCTCATTAAGATTCGATGAAAACAAGCTGTCAGGCAGCTTGCCTAAGCGGCGTCTCCCATCCCGGAAACACCAACACTGCCGGGTGGCAATTCAGCGCGCGCGCCAGCACTTTTGCTCTTTCGACACCAAGATTGACGCGGTCGTTTTCAATCGCGGAAATGGTTGCTTGAGGAATGCCCGTCAGTGCGGAAAGTTGGCTTTGGCTGAGCTCTTGCAATTCGCGCAGGATACGTACGGATTCACCGACACTCACTTCGACCCGTTTTTTTGCTGGATTGAATTCTTTCATTTCATGGCCTCCGGTAATCGTGCGGGGTTACTTGAACGACCTGGATAAACAGTACTTCGGCTGTCACACTGTAAATGACGCGCCATTGCAGTCCGAATCGTGAGGATCGATGCCCTTTCCACTCGCCCGATAGTGCTTCATCGTGGAATCCCTTGATTGCGCGCAATCCCATCGGGCCGGAAACGCGGGCAATATCTTTCCACTTTTCGTAACGCTTCAAGACCTCGATGGGCACAACTCCAGAGAGCTGCTTATCGACCCGGCGATGTTCCTGGATTTCCCACATGCCACATTATGTATATACCAAATATGGTATGTCAAGCTGGCCGGCTAAATGAATTCCTGCGGTAATTGCCCAACTTCAACGACATTTCCCCACAACACCGACATGATGCGAGTGGCTTGTTCCGCTTCACCGCTGGTGTAGAAAGTGACGGTGCCACGCGCCGTATCCAGCGTACGCATGGGCAATTCCACATCGACGCGGCGTTTTAATTCGCGGGCGACTGCCGCGCCGGTATCGATCAGCGCGACTTCATCGCCCACCACTTCGTGGATGAGCGGGGCGAGGAAGGGATAGTGGGTGCAGCCAAGGATGAGGGTGTCGGCGCTGTGTTTTAGCAGCGGCTCGGTGTAACGCTCGATGAGGCGTCGCGCCTCGTTGCTGTGCAAGTCGCCGCGTTCGACCACCTCGACCAGTCCGGGGCAGCCCTGGGTGACGATCTTGACCTTGCCGCCGTATTTCTCCAGCAAGGCGGCGAAGCGCGCGCTCTCCAGCGTGCCGACGGTCGCCAGCACACCTACCACGCCGCTCCGGGTGGCGGCAACGGCAGGTTTGACGGCGGGCTCCATCGCCACGATGGGCAGCTTGCTGAACTTGACGCGCAACGAGTGCGCGGCGGCGGCAGTGGCGGTGTTGCAGGCGATGACGATAGCTTCCGCGCCCTGGCTGACGAGGAAGCGGGTAAGCGCAATTGAACGTGCTTCGATATAGGCGGGCGATTTGTCGCCGTAGGGGACATGGCCGGAATCGGCCACATAGATCAAGTTCGCATCAGGCAAAGTGGCACGGATATGCTTTAGTACGGAGAGCCCGCCCACGCCGGAATCGAAAACGCCGATGGTTCTGGATGATGATGCCATCACTCAATTCCCCGTGATTCCGGCTTGGCCGGAGTTTAAGCTGCCCGGAGCCTTTCTAAGGACCGGCAGGACGATATTATTCCGCCATCTGGTCACGCAGGAATTCTTCGTACGTTCCGTGGTAGTCGTTCACGCCCTTGGCCGAGATCTCGATGATGCGCGTGGCCAGCGACGACACGAACTCGCGGTCGTGGGACACGAAGATCAATGTGCCCTTGAACAAATCGAGCGCGGTGTTGAGCGACTCGATGGCTTCCATGTCCATGTGGTTGGTCGGTTCGTCCATCAGCAGCACGTTGGGCTTGGCCAGCATCAGTTTGCCAAACAGCATACGGCCCTTTTCGCCGCCGGACAGCACCTTCACTCGTTTCTTGACGTCATCGCCCGAAAACAGCAAACGGCCCAGTGTGCCTCGCACCACCTGGTCGTCGTCATGCGGGCCGCGCCAGTCGATCATCCACTCCATCATCTCTTTGTCTTCGGCAAAATCGGCCGCGTGATCCTGCGCGTAGTAACCGAGCTTGGCTTTTTCCGCCCACTTGATGGTGCCGGTATCCTGTGCGAGGTCCCCTGCGAGGCAGCGCAGCAGGGTCGTTTTACCGATACCGTTAGGGCCGATGATAGCGACCTTCTCGCCCGCGTCGATGCGGAAGTTGACGTTGGAGAACAACATCTTGTCGTAGCCCTTGGCCATCTTCTCCACTTCCACCGCGACGCGGTGCAGCTTGTCGCGCTCGTCGTATTCGAAGCGGATGAACGGATATTGGCGGCTTGAAGGCTTGATGTCCTCGATCTTTATCTTGTCGATCTGGCGCGCGCGCGATGTGGCCTGTTTCGCCTTGGAAGCGTTGGCCGAGAAGCGCGCCACGAAGGCCTTCAGTTCGGCGACCTTTTCCTTGGCCTTGGCGTTGTCGGAAGATTGCTGCTCGCGCGCCTGCGTGGAAGCCAGCATGTAATCGTTGTAGTTGCCCGGGTACACGGTGATCTTGCCGTAGTCCAGGTCGGCCATGTGCGTGCACACGCTGTTCAAAAAGTGGCGGTCGTGCGAGATGATCACCATCGTCGAGTTGCGCGCGTTCAGGATATCTTCCAACCAGCGGATGGTGTTGATGTCCAGGTTATTGGTGGGCTCGTCCAGCAACAGGATATCCGGATCGGAGAACAGCGCCTGTGCCAGCAGCACGCGCAGCTTGAAACCGGGGGCCACCGCGCTCATGTTGCCCTGGTGCAATTCGATGGCGATGCCCAGACCCAGCAGCAACTCGCCCGCGCGCGCTTCGGCGGTGTAGCCGTCGTATTCGGCAAAGGTCGCTTCCAGATCGGCGGCGCGCATGTACTCTTCTTCGGAAGCATCGGGATTGGCGTAGATCGCATCGCGCTCGGACATTGCTTCCCACATCTCGGTGTGGCCCATCATCACTACATCCAGCACGCGCTGGTCTTCGTAGGCGAACTGGTCCTGGCGCAATTTGCCGAGTCGCTCGGTCTTGTCCAGCATGACTTCGCCGGAGCTTTGCTCCAGATCGCGGCCCAGGATCTTCATGAACGTGGACTTGCCGCAACCGTTGGCGCCGATCAGGCCGTAGCGGTTGCCGTCGCCGAATTTGACGGAGACGTTCTCGAACAACGGCTTGGCGCCGAACTGCATGGTGATATTTGCTGTAGATAACATGGGACTGCCTTATTTTCGAAGGCGCGCATTCTACCACTGACGGGCCTTCCCGAACCCTGCCTTCTCCAACCCGCTCTGGCCCGTCAGACCGTCACCTGGTTTACACTGCTACCCTCCTGAAACACATACCAAACGATCACAATGAGTGAAAGCATCCTCAACGTCGGCCCGCTGATCAACAACGCCAATGACGGGCCAAACGAACAAGAACGCAGCAGTATGAAACGTCATCTGGCCGAAAAGCTGCAGGCGCTTGCCGCACTGACCGCTGCCGACCCCCTGCCACGCGCGCGGCTGCAACTGGATATCGCCGAGATTCTGAACGCGCTGGAGCGCAAGAAAGAAGCGTGGGATATCGCGCGCGAGGCCTTCGTCACGGCCATGCAGCAGGAATCCTGGACGGACGCAGTGGAAGCCTGCGACGTGCTGTTCCAGGCAGGGCAGGAGGATTCCCTTGCGGTCCTGGGCATGGGCATCTGGCTGGCCGTCACCTTTCCGGTCGATCCCGAGCTGACTGTCGCCATGCTGATCCATGTTGTCGAGGAGACACCCGATGATTCCGACGGCGCTGCCGTGGCGGCGATCACCGCGCGCTACGTGGTCGATCTGCGCGCAGACGAAGAACAGCATGAAAACCTGTGCTTCCTCGTCGATAACCTCATCTCCATGGTGGCCAAACGCCACAGCAATGTGCAAGATCAGGCGGCGATGGATAAATGGCTGAAGCGACTGGAACTGCGCGAACCGCAGATGTTCCTGCCGCGTCTGGCACAGGTCATAGATGCCATCGTTGGCGACAAGTGGTGGTTCGACCGCGAGGTGTTGCGCAACCGTTTGCCGGACTGACCGCAAAACACCTCACCAGCACCATCTGCTTGGCCGGCATCGCCAGCAGCGGAGCTGTTTCAGTGACGGTGGGCGATTCGGTGTTCACCAATCTCTGCTCTGCCGGAGGGCCGTCCTCACTCGTGGATGGCCCGGATGGGCTGCGCCTGATCCCATGGATTCCGGAGAAGTAAAGGAATATCCCTTCTGCCACGGTTAAGACCATGGTGAGAATCAAGGCGAACAACGACATGGCGGAACGCGCAACGCCGCCGCCACACGCAAACATTGGATTGTCCGGCAAACCCGGGGGAAATATAATGGACTCCTCTCAACCCCTGCCTGGAGGATGAAGATGACACCCCCTTGGATATGCGATATCTCACGGTTGACAGCAATGCTGCTGATCGGCTGCTCGTTCACAGTTCCTTCCATCGCCGCCGACCAGCAGAATTTCAGTTTCAGCGATTTCTCCACCTCACTCGCAAATGCCTGCGGCGAGAGGTGGAAGCGCAACGGCGGGAGCAGCGGCAATCCGCCCGCCCCGCAGGTGTGTGATGTGCGCAGCAGCCAGTACCAGGCTCAATCGGCCACCGGTGGCGCATGGCGACTGAACCTGTTCACGTTATGCAACATCGAGGCATCCGGTTACGCGACGGGCGGGATGCGCCCGATGATGTCCTACAGAATGCCCGCCGCCGTCGAAAACTTCGGCAATCGCATGACCTTCGCTTTCCTGACACAAGCGGTGAGTGACGAGGAGGCGCCACTGGTCGAGAAACAGATACAGGAAAGGCGCGCAGAGATGGCGAAGGAATACAAGGACACCCAGGTGGAGCTCGTGCGGGCCAACGGTGCCTATACCCTCGTGGCGGTAACCGATTTCTCCAAGGGCCTGGACCAGGACGATGTCACGGATCGCCTCGTCTGGCTGACCGGTCAGGCGCAGTTCCTGTTGTGCGACGTCACCACCGGCAAGGAGCTCACGCGCATGGCGACATGGGATCGCCTGAAAGGTGCCAACCTTACCTATCTGAACAAGAACGAGTTTCACACCCTCAACCCGATATTGCATGAGGGTTACAAGGAAGAGACCTCCGGCGTGAAGGAAGGCTACTGGAGCGCCTACTACGACCCGTACAAGATCTGGGTACAGAACGATGGCGAAAAAATGGTGTTGTGGCTGGGGGTGCAGCACAAGCCGGCCAGCTCAGCGGAAGTTCTCGCCAAGGCTGGTGCAGCGGTTCAAAAGTGGGCCGACAAGAACAGATTCGAGAAGGCCGATCAGATGCAAGTATCGTGGGACGCCAATTGGGTATATGTCGGGGCGCACTATCCCTACAAAGGGCTGAACGGCAAAGAGGTGATGAATCTGGTCAAGGATTTCATCAACGATTACGCCAAGGATGCAAACGAGGATATCGAAGACGAACTGGACGACTACCTCTGACGCTTGCTTTACGCTTCCTGTTGACGCCCGCCGCGCGCGGGCGTTTTTATTGGGTTCCTTCCAAATCGGCTAGAATGTGGCACCTTTAATTCTCGGCCGTCCCATGGTTCCCCACCTCACCACCGCACTCAAAGGCCCCTTACTCGATCTGGAGCGGCGCTTCCTCGACGAGCAGACCGCGATCGAGCGCTGGTTCCGCACCCAATGGCTGGAACACACCATCCCGTTCTACAGTTCGGTCGACTTGCGCAACAGCGGCTTCAAGCTGGCGCCAGTGGACACCAACCTGTTTCCCGGCGGTTTCAACAATCTGAATCCCGACTTCATGTCGTTGAGCGTGCAGGCCGCGCAGAGCGCCATCGAGAAGATCTGCCCGGAAGCGCGCGGCGCGCTGTTGATTCCGGAGAACCACACGCGCAACCAGTTCTATCTGCAGAACGTGGCGCACCTTTCACAGATCCTGCGCAATGCCGGCTTGAAAGTACGCATCGGTTCGCTGCTACCCGAGATCACGCAGCCGACGACGCTTGAGTTACCGAATGGCGCCTCGCTGCTGTTGGAACCCCTCGTACGCACTGGCAACCGTCTCGGCCTGAGTGACGGCTTCGACCCGTGCGTGGTATTGCTCAACAACGACCTTTCCGCCGGCGTGCCGGACTTGCTCAAGAATCTGGAGCAGGCCGTGTTGCCACCGCTGGAAGCGGGCTGGACGACGCGACGCAAGTCCAGGCATTTCGGCGCCTACGACAAAGTGGCCGACGACTTCGCCAAGCTGCTCAACATCGATCCCTGGCTGATCAACCCCTATTTCGCCGTATGCGACAAAGTGGATTTCCACGCACGCACCGGAGAGGATTGCCTCGCTGCGCAGGTCGATCTCGTGCTGGAACGCATCGCCGACAAGTATGAACAATATGGCGTGAAGGACGATCCCTTCGTCATCGTCAAGGCGGATGCCGGCACCTACGGCATGGGCATCATGACAGTGAAGGACGGCAGCGAAGTGCGCGACCTCAACCGCAAGCAGCGCAACAAGATGGCCGTGGTAAAAGAGGGACTGCAGGTTAGCGACGTGTTGATCCAGGAAGGGGTGTACACCTTCGAGGACATCGACGGCGCAGTGGCCGAGCCGGTCATCTACATGGTCGACCATTTCGTGGTCGGCGGCTTCTACCGCGTCCACAACAGCCGCGGCGTGGACGAGAACCTCAACGCACCCGGCATGCAGTTCTCTCCGCTCGCGTTCGAATCCTGCTGCGCCTTCCCCAACCCCGACTGTGCGCCGGACGACACGCCCAACCGTTTCTACGCTTACGGCGTGGTGGGCAGACTGGCGATGCTGGCGGCGGCCATCGAGATCGAAGAGATGCAGCAATGAGTCTGGCCCGTCTGCTGCTGTTGACGCTGGCCTTGCTGTTGTCCGCCTGTGGCAAGGAGCTGTTCTACCAGGAGCAGGCTTACGTCTTCGGCACGCAGGTGGACGTGAGCATCTACGGCGAGGACGAGGCCAAGGCGCGGCAGGCGACCGTCGCCGTGATGCACGAGTTCCAGCGCCTGCATGACACATTGCACGCGTGGAAACCCTCCGAATTGAGTTCGTTGAATACAGCCATCGCGCAGGGCAAGAGCATGCAGGTCTCGCCCGAACTGGCGGAGATGTTGAAGGATGCCACACTGGTTTCGGCGCAGTCGGAAGGGCTGTTCAATCCGGCCATCGGCGGACTGATCCAGACCTGGGGTTTCCAGGCCGACGATTTCAAGGCGGTGCTGCCGGATGCAAAGAAGGTCGCCGCACTGGTGAAGGCGAAGCCGCAGATGAGCGACATTTCCATTCTTTCTCATATTGCATGGAAAACCGCCTCAAGTAGAAACCGCATAGTGAAGCTCGACCTCGGTGGCTACGCCAAAGGCTACGCGCTGGATCGCGCCGTCACCATCCTCAAAGAGCAGGGCATCCATAACGCGCTTATCAATATCGGCGGCAACGTGATGGCGCTGGGCACACATGGCACGCGTCCCTGGATGGTCGGCATCCAGCATCCGCGCAAGCCGGGGCCGCTAGCCATTCTGGAACTGCGCGACGGCGAAGCTATTGGTACTTCGGGCGATTATCAGCGCTACTTCGAGCTGGATGGAAAACGCTATTGCCACCTGATCGATCCGCGCAGCGGCTATCCCGTACAGGACGTGCAGGCTGTCACCATCCTCGTCCGTGGCGAGCATGCGGGCTTGCGCTCGGACTCGAATTCGAAACCGCTTTTCATCGCCGGCGCTGCGGGCTGGACCAATGCGGCACTCAGGATGCAGATCGAAGAAGCCCTGCTGGTCGACGGAGAAGGCGTGGTGCATCTCACCGCTGCCATGCAGAAACGGCTAAAATTCACCAATGAATCCACCCGTCGCGAGGTCGCGCCATGAGTCTTGACGATCCGTTGCAACAGAACATCCGTCGCACCGCAGGGTTGCATGCACTGAAGAAGATCGGCGCAATAGTGGATGAAGAGAACCGCAACGATGCCGCCAAGGCGGCAGCCGTGCGCAATATCGTGCTCTACGGCTCGTTGGTCCTGATGCTCGTCGTCACGGTGCTGGGCTATGTAATGGGAGTGTATTGATTGGTCGGTATCCTGCTTGTCACACATAACGGTCTGGGCGACAGCCTGATCGATTGCATACGCCACGTATTGGGCAACGTGCCTCCGCACCTGAAGTCGTTATCGGTCCTAGCGAACGACGACCCGGCCGTCAAGGAAGCCGAAGCCCGCGCGCTCATCGCGCAGCTCGACAGCGGTGACGGCGTACTGCTGCTGTCCGATGTGTTCGGCGCGACGCCCTGCAACATCGCCCGACGCGTCTGCCTGCCGGGGCGCATCGAGGGCGTAGCCGGAGTGAACCTGCCCATGTTGCTGCGCGTGTCCTGCTATACCAACAAACCGCTGGCGGAACTGGTTCAACGCGCACTGGAAGGCGGCAAGGAATGTATCGTCACAATTGATTCGGAAGGCTCAGATGCAGCAACAAGATGCGCAAATCATTAACAAGCTCGGCTTGCATGCCCGCGCTTCCGCCAAACTCACCCAGCTCGCTTCACAGTATCCCTGCGAAGTGTGGCTGTCGCGCAACGGTCGCCGCGTGAACGCGAAAAGCATCATGGGCGTGATGATGCTGGCAGCAGCCAAGGGTTCGACCATCAACATCGAAACGACCGGCGATAAGGAGCAGGAAGCGATGACTGCCCTGGTTGCCTTGATCAACGACTACTTCGGAGAAGGCGAGTGAGCTTTACCTTACACGGTTCCCCCGTCTCCAGCGGCATCGCCATCGGCCATGCCCATCTGGTGTCGAACACTTCGCTGGAAGTGTCGCACTATGTGCTGCCCAAGAATCTGGTAGGCGAGGAAGTTGACCGTCTGGATGCCGCGCTGGAAGCGACGCGCAAGGAACTCACCGCGCTGCGCCAACTGCGCCCGCAGCAGGCTGCCGCCGAATTCGACGCCTTCCTCGACCTGCACCTGATGATCCTCGGCGACGAGCACATCAGCAAGGCGGCGCGCGAGATGGTGAAGGCAGAGCATTGCAACGCCGAGTGGGCGCTGAAATCGCAGATGGACGAGCTCGTCGCGCAGTTCGAGGCGTTCGAGGACGCCTACCTGCGCGAACGCAAGACCGATGTGATGCAAGTGGTCGAGCGCGTGCTGAAAGCGCTCAACGGCCAGTCCGGCCATGTGCCGCCTGCGGCCAAGCATGACGTGGAGATGATCCTGGTCGCGCACGACGTGAGTCCCGCCGACCTGATCCAGCTCAAGCCGCACCAGTTCTCCGCCATCCTCACCGACCTCGGCGGCGCAACCTCGCACACCGCCATCGTCGCGCGCGGCCTCAACACGCCCTGCGTGGTCGGTTTGCACCATGCGCGCGAACTCATCAAGGACAACGACCTGCTCATCGTCGACGGCGAGCAGGGTGTGGTCATCATCGATCCGGACAAGCATCTGCTGGCCGAGTACAAGCTGCGCAAGAGCCAGTGGGAGCTGGAGCGCCAGAAACTCAAACGCCTGAAAACCGCGCATGCCGACACGCTCGATGGCATCCACGTCGAACTGCACGCCAACATCGAGATGCCGCACGACCTGCCCGTCGTGAAGGAGAACGGCGCCACCGGCATCGGCTTGTTCCGCAGCGAGTTCCTCTTCCTCAACCGCGACACGCTGCCCGACGAGGACGAACAGTTCCGTGCCTACCGCGACGTGATCGAAGGCATGGACGGCCTGCCGGTCACCATCCGCACCTACGACCTGGGCGCAGACAAACAGCTCAAGGGCGTGACGCGCGTCGCCAGCAACCCGGCGCTGGGACTGCGCGCCATCCGCCTGTGTCTGGCCGAACCGCAACTGTTCCGCACCCAGTTGCGCGCACTGCTACGCGCCTCAGCCTACGGCAACCTGAAGATCCTCGTGCCCATGCTCTCCGGCGCTGCCGAGATCAACCAGACGCTGCAATTCATCGAGGGCGCGAAACAGAGCCTCGCCAATCAGGGCGTCGCCTACAACCCCAACGTGCAGATCGGCGGCATGATCGAGATCCCCGCCGCCGCACTGGCGCTGCACGCCTTCATCAAGAAGCTGGATTTCCTCTCCATCGGCACCAACGACCTGATCCAGTACACGCTGGCGATCGACCGTACCGACGAGGAGGTCGCACATCTTTACGACCCGCTGCATCCCGCCGTGCTGCAACTGCTGGCGCTGGTCATCGGCACTGCGAACAAGGCGGGCGTGCCCGTTTCCGTTTGCGGCGAGATGGCCGGCGAACTGGCCTACACCCGTCTGCTGCTCGGTCTGGGTCTGCGCCAGTTCTCCATGCACCCGGCGCAACTGCTGGGCACCAAGCAGCGCGTGCTCACCACCAGCCTGCCGGTGATCGCGCCGCTGGTGCAAAAGATCATGCGTGCGGACGACCCGCTGAAGATACGTGACCTCTTGGACAAGCTGAATGCCATATAAGGCCTGTGGTTGACAGCTTTCAGCAAAACACGGACACTTCAGTCCGGTGCCGATTTGAGTCAGCTTGCGGGGCACGTAAAACATACCAGCTAAAGCGAGAAGACCCGCTCTAGCCCCAAGCTGTGCGGGTTTTTCTTTTGGAGCTTCTTTGAGCAATTCGGTAGGCATCGTCACGGCGCAACGCGCCACCTTCGACACCCCTCTTCAATTCAAGAGCGGCGCGGTGCTGCCGCGCTACGACCTGGTGTACGAGACCTACGGCACACTCAACGCCGACCGGTCCAACGCCATCCTGATCTGCCACGCGCTCTCCGGACACCATCACGTCGCCGGGACCTATGCCGACGACACCAAGAACGTCGGCTGGTGGGACAACATGATCGGCCCGGGCAAGCCCATCGACACCGACAAGTTCTTCGTCATCGGCCTCAACAACCTCGGCGGTTGCCACGGTTCCACCGGGCCGTCGAGCATCGACCCCGCCACCGGCAAGCCCTATGGTTCCAGCTTCCCCATCGTCACCGTCGATGACTGGGTGCAGGCGCAAGCGCGGTTGGCCGACCGGCTCGGCATCACGCAGTTCGCCGCAGTGATCGGCGGCAGCCTGGGCGGCATGCAGGCGATGCAATGGTCGCTGACCTATCCCGAGCGCGTGCGCCATGTGCTGGCCATCGCCACTGCACCCAACCTCACCACCGAGAACATCGCTTTCAACGATGTGGCACGCAATGCCATCCTGACCGACCCGGATTTCCACGGCGGCGACTTCTACCAGCACGGCGTAGTACCGACGCGCGGCCTTCGCCTTGCGCGCATGCTGGGGCACATCACCTATCTTTCCGACGATGCGATGGCGGGCAAGTTCGGCCGCGGCCTGCGCTCGGGCGAATACAAATTCGGTTACGACATCGAGTTCGAAGTCGAATCCTACCTGCGCTACCAGGGTGACAAATTCGCCGCGTATTTCGATGCGAACACCTATCTGCTGATGACCAAGGCACTGGACTACTTCGACCCGGCACGCCACACCGAGCACAACCTGGCCCATGCCTTCGCACCGATCAAGGCGAACTATCTGGTGGTGTCGTTCTCCAGCGACTGGCGCTTCTCGCCCGACCGCTCGCGCGAGCTCGTGAAAGCGCTGCTGCACAACCGCCGCAACGTGAGCTACGCCGAGATCCAGTCGCGCCACGGCCACGACTCCTTCCTGATGCAGGACGAGCAGTATTTCGCGGTGATGCGCAATTATTTGAACAACGTGGCGAAGGAGACAGCATGAACATCTCCATCGTCCAGGCCAGACCCGACTTCGCCGCCATCGCGGCGTGGATCCCGCAGGGTGCCACCGTGCTCGACCTCGGCTGCGGCGACGGCGCGCTGCTCGACTATCTGAAGAACACACGCCAGGTGCGCGGCTACGGTGTCGAGATCGACGACCAGAACATCCTGCGCTGCATCGAGCGCGGCGTGAACGTCATCCAGGGCAACCTGGATGAAGGTCTCTCCGGTTTCGAGAACAGCGCGTTCGATTTCGTCATCCTGTCGCAGACACTGCAAGCCACGCGCCACACCGAAGCGTTGATGAAAGAGATATTGCGCGTCGGGCGCGAGGGCATCGTCAGCTTCCCCAACTTCGGTTACTGGAAGAACCGCATGCAGGTGCTGCTCGGCAACATGCCCGTATCGCGCGAGCTGCCCTACCAGTGGTACGACACACCCAATGTGCACCTGTGCACGCTGGACGATTTCGAGAACCTCTGCGCGCACCAGAACATCCGCATCCTCGGACGGCATGTCATCACCGCCGGCAAAGATGTCCAGGTGATGCCCAACCTGCGCGGCAGTGTGGCAGTCTATCGTTTCAAACGTGCCGACTGAGCGATGACCGTCTGGGAGCAACTGTTCACGAAGCGCATGTTGATCTGCGTCTTCACCGGTTTCACCTCCGGCCTGCCTTTGTTCCTGCTGTTCAACCTGCTGCCCGCCTGGCTGCGCAGCGAGCAGGTCGATCTCAAGACCATCGGCCTGTTCGCGCTGATCCAGTTTCCCTACACCTGGAAGTTCCTGTGGTCGCCGTTCCTCGACCGCTATGTCGTGCCGATACTCGGCCGTCGGCGCGGCTGGATGCTGCTGACGCAGATCGGACTGCTGGTGGTCATCGCCTCCATGGGCGGTTTCTCGCCGACCAGCGACCTTTACGTCATCGCATGGATCGCCACTTTGCTCGCGGTGCTGAGTGCCACGCAGGACATCGTGCTCGACGCCTACCGGCGCGAGCTGTTGAACGATGTTGAGATGGGTCTGGGCAATGCAATCCACGTCAACGCCTACCGCATCGCCGGGCTGGTACCCGGTTCGCTGTCGCTGATACTCGCCGACTTTCTGCCGTGGAGCACGGTGTTCATCATCACCGCGCTGTTCATGCTGCCCGGCATCGCGATGACCCTGATGGTGAGCGAGCCGCACCGCGCCTCGCCGCCCAAGACCCTGCGCGAAGCGGTGGTGGAGCCGTTCCACGAATTCATCACCCGCAAAGGTTGGAACAGCGCGCTGCTGGTGCTGGCCTTCCTGCTGTTCTACAAACTCGGCGACAGCATGTGCACCGCGCTGGCCACGCCGTTCTATCTCGACATGGGATTTTCCAAGACCGACATCGGCCTCATCGCCAAGAACGCCGGACTGTGGCCTTCCATCATCGGTGGCATGCTGGGCGGACTGTGGATGGTGAAGATCGGCATCAACCGTGCGCTGTGGCTGTTCGGCGTGGTGCAGTTGCTGGCCATCTTCGGTTTCGCCTGGCTGGCCTCGGTCGGCTACCACAGCGAGATCGGTGCCCTCGAACGTACCCAGTTGGCCATAGTCATCGGAATGGAAGCACTCGGCGTCGGCCTCGGCACCGTCGCCTTCGTCGCCTTCATCGCCCGCACCACCCACCCCGCCTACACCGCCACCCAGTTCGCGTTGTTCACCAGTCTGATGGCGATACCGCGCACGTTTGCCAATGCGGCGACGGGTTGGCTGGTGGAGTCGATGGGGTGGACGATGTTCTTCCTGTTGTGTGCGGTGCTGGCGATACCGGGGATGTTGCTGTTGTTGAAGGTTGCGCCTTGGAATCAGAAACTACAGAAAGAATCGAACTAATTTTCAATTCATCAGTTAGATTTGGGGAATGTGATATGACACAAAGCCTTATAGCAGCAATCCAAGATTGGCCCGTCCTTATCCAAGGAGCTATTGGTTCTGCCATTTTCTGGTTAGTTCTTTTGGTTGGACAAAAACTCACCACTTTCTCTTCAATGAAGGTGCGTGAACATTCTAAGGAAAGGCAGAAGATTTTTTTGTTGAATGAAATCCTACGGCACAAGGCAATTCGAGATGGCGGTGCTTTTGAAGCCGGAGCATTTTATGCTGCAGTCCTCTGGTTTCGCGCTTCGCGTCATGTCATCAGCGGTCTTATTTGGTTGACGCTCGGTTTGATATTTAATGCAGTTAGCGATGTGTTTGGATTAGTTGGTTTTCTGGGGTGTCTATATTTTATGTTCTCGGCTTTAGCAATAGTGAAGCCGCTCGATTTTGAAGGCGATATTAGTGAAAAAATCTCTGAGCTCGAAACTAAGCGTAAAGAACTCGATGGAAACTAGTTATTGTTGGGTATCGCTACGCTCCACCCAACCTACGTTGGTCTAACTGCCTGTCTTGCATCTTCCCTAGCAACACCTGCGCCACAATCGCCCCAATCAACGCCATCAACATATCCGACTGCGTATCCCACGCGTAACCCTGCGTGCCGAGGAAGGCATCGGCGCTCTCTCCGATCATCTCTGCTGCCGCCCACTCGATGAGTTCGTAGCTTGGCACACGCTGCAAGACAGCAAGCCAATAAAGTGAAAGGAACCTTGACCACACAGCGTTTGAGCGTATATAGTTAACGTATAGCGCAAGATTTGGAGGTCGTCATGTCCATCACTACCGTGTTTAACAACAACCGCACGCAGGCAGTTCGTTTGCCCGCTGAAATGCGTTTCCCCGATTCGGTGAAAAAAGTCGAGGTACGCAGCAAGGGGCAGGAGCGGATTATTTCGCCAGTTTCTTCGTCTTGGGATAGCTTCTTTCAGGGGGCGGCTACGGCGACCGATGATTTCATGTCGGAACGCGCGAGCCAGAATCAGCCCGAACGCGACAGTCTGTAGGCGCGGTCATGTTGAAATATCTGCTCGATACCAACATCGTTATTTATGTGATCAAGCAGCGCCCTTTGGAGGTACTGGAGATTTTCAATCGGCATCATGGGCGAATGGCGATTTCGTCCATCACTTTGGCTGAGCTGGTTCATGGTGCGGAAAAGAGCAGCGATGTAGCGCGCAATATGGCTGTGGTGGAAGATTTTGTGAGTCGCCTAGTGGTGCTTGCCTATGATGATAGAGCGGCTTGGCAGTATGGAAATATCCGAGCAACGCTTGAGAAGATCGGGCAGCCGATTGGTGTGAATGATTTGCACATCGCCGCCCATGCGCGTAGCAACGGTTTAACACTGATCACGAATAACCTGCGCGAGTTTGAAAAAGTGCCCGGGCTGTTGTTAGAGAACTGGGTGGGTGGCGAACCCAAGTAATCAGCTACCGATCTGTTTGTCCTGCACCTTCCCCAGCACCACCTGCGCACTGATCGCCCCAATCAGCGCCATCAACATATCCGATTGCGTATCCCACGCATAACCCTGCGTGCCGAGGAAGGCTTCTGCACCCTCCCCCATCATCTCTGCCGCCGCCCACTCGATGAGTTCGTAGCTGGCGCTGATGGCAAGGCAAGATGCGACCACCAACGTGAAGAGCAGTTTGCCCTGGCGTAAGGGCGAGCTGCGCAACAGCAGTTCGCGGAACAGCATGGCGGGGATGAAGCCCTGTGCGAGGTGGCCGATCTTGTCGTAGTTGTTGCGCGCAAAGCCAAACCAGTCCTGCATCCAGTAACCCAGCGGCACTTCGGCGTAGGTGTAATGGCCGCCGACCATGAGGATGAGTGCGTGCAGGAACAGCAGGCGGTAGAGCAGAGGAGTGAGGGTGTAGCTTTTGTAGGTGGCGACGAGGATGGGGACGGCGATGAAGATGGGTGCGACCTCCATCCACCAAGTGGGGTAATCGTGGGGGTGGATGGCAGTGATGCCTAGCAGGACGATCCCGGACAGCAGCAGGATCATGGGTTCGTTGAGAGACTTCATGTGGCTCCTTGTGGTGTTCACCCTTCGACATAACCAGCGACTTGCCCGCTTGCGGGCTTAGTCGAATGGCTAGTAGTTCTATCAGGCTCAGGGCGAACGGCTTTCTTAATTAGTCCGCGTAATCCACCATGAACGGTGCGTGATCGCTGAAGCGCTGTTCCTTGTAGATGCCGGTCTTTATCGCCTTCTCGGCCATACCGGGTGTGACCGCCTGATAGTCCAGACGCCAGCCCACGTCCTTGGCCCAGGCCTGGCCGCGGTTCGACCACCAGGTGTAGGCTTCCAGTTCGGGGTGCAGTTTGCGGAACACGTCGACGAAGCCGACTTCGTTGAACAACTGGGTAAGCCAGGCGCGCTCTTCGGGCAGGAAGCCGGAGTTCTTCTTGTTGCCTTTCCAGTTCTTCAGGTCTTTCTCGGTATGGGCGATGTTCCAGTCGCCGCAGACGACAACATCGCGGCCGCTCTTCATCAGCGTGACCATGTGCGGCATGAAGGCTTCGAGGAACTTGAACTTCACGGCCTGGCGTTCTTCGCCGCTGGAGCCGGAGGGCAGGTAGAGCGACACCACGCTGAGGTTGCCGAACTGCGCTTCGATGTAACGACCTTCGGCATCGAATTCGGGGATGCCCAAGCCGACGATGACCTTGTCCGGCTTTTGTTTGCAGTAGATGCCGACGCCGCTGTAACCCTTCTTTTCGGCATAGTGGAAATAGCCGTGGTAACCGAGCGGGGAGAGCATGTCCGGGGTCATATCCGGTTCTTGGGCCTTGAGTTCCTGCACACAGAGGATGTCGGCCTCCTGTTTGCCGAACCATTCGAGAAAGCCCTTGTTGTAGGCGGAACGGATACCGTTGAAGTTCAATGTGATGATGCGCATGTTGTCTCTCGTTGAATATGCCCTCGCATTATAATGGCGGCTCTGTCCAATCCATCTGCAAAGCTTACTCATGCACGCTTACCGCCAGGATTTCATCCGCTTCGCCGTTGCACAGAATGTGCTCCGTTTCGGCGAGTTCCAAACCAAGGCCGGCCGTCTGTCGCCTTATTTCTTCAATTCCGGACTGTTCCAGGACGGGGCCGCCTTGCGTGAGCTTTGCCAGTTCTATGCACAGGCCATCCTGGCCTCCGGTGTTGAATTCAATATGCTGTTCGGCCCTGCCTACAAAGGCATTCCGCTGGTAGCGGGTACTTCCATCGCGCTGGCCGAACAGGGGCGCAACGTACCCTATTGCTTCAACCGCAAGGAAGCCAAGGACCACGGAGAGGGCGGCAATACGGTGGGGGCGAAGCTGCAGGGCAAGGTGCTGATCATCGACGATGTGATCTCGGCAGGCACTTCGGTGCGCGAGTCCATCGAACTTATCCGCGCGGCCGGTGCCACACCGTGCGGCGTGGTGATCGCGCTGGACCGCATGGAGCGCGGACAGGGCGAGTTGTCGGCGGTGCAGGAGGTGAAGCGCGACTACGGGCTGCCGGTCGTTTCCATCGCCGCGCTGGATGACCTGCTGGCTTATTTGCAGGGGCAGGCCGAACTGGTGCAGAATCTGCACGCGGTGCAAACTTATCGTGACCGTTACGGGGTGAAATGATGATCGATTCAAAATTACTGGTGGCTGCGGCGGCGTTGTGCGCGGCGATGGTTTCCGTGAACGCCGAAGCCAAGTTGTACAAGTGGGTGGACAAGAACGGGCAGACCCATTACGGGGAGACCATCCCGCCGGAATATGCCAACCGGGACACCAAGCTGCTGGAGAAGGGCCGCGTCTCTGAACGTAACGATGGCTTCGACGTCAAACAGCAACAAGAGAGCAAAGTCGATCCTGAAGTTGCCCGGGCTGCCAAGGAAGCCAAGCGCCACGATGAAGCACTGCTGAACACCTACAGCAACGAGAAAGAGATCGACCTGTCGCGAGACCGCAACTTGTTGCAGGTCGAGGCCCGCGTAAACAGCTATACCACCATGCTGAAGTCGGCCAAGGAATCGCTGGACGGGTTGTACAAAGAGCGTGACGCGCTCACCCAGAAGAAACGCAAGATCCCGCAGTCCTTGACGGATGACATCACGGAAGGCGAGGCGCTGATCGCCAAGCGCCAGAAAGAGCTGGATACCAGCCAGAAAGAGATGGATGGAGTAAAAGCACGCTATGCGGCCGACAAGCAGCGCTACCGCGAACTTAAGGGGCTTGAGCCAATCAAGTGATCAGAGCTCTTCGAACTGCCGGGTAGTTGCGTCGTACTGTAGCAACTGCCCGTTCTCGATATCGAAGTACCAGCCATGCAGTTTCAACTTGCCGTTCTCCACGCGTTCGCGTATCCACGGAAACGTCATCAGATTCGCCAGCGAGACCAGAATCGAACGCTGTTCGCAGGCACGCTCCTGTTCTGCCAGCGGCGCGTCCGGTAACTCGGCGATCACCTCGGAACGTGCACTTTCCGCAAGGCACATCCAGTCGTCGATGTATGAACCCTTTGCACAGACACCGCCGGTCTTCACCAGTGCGTTGATGCCGCCGCAGTGCGCGTGCCCCAGCACGATGACGTGTCCGACGCCGAGAAAATTGACGCCGTATTCGATGGCAGCGGTGGTGCCGTGGTGGCCGTGGTGGTCTTCGAGAGGCGGAACCAGATTGGCGACATTGCGGATGACGAACAGGTCGCCGGGGTCGCAATCGAACACCAGCGCAGGATCAACGCGCGAATCACAGCAGGCGACCACCAGTATCTTGGGGGTCTGGCCTTTGTCGACCAATTGCTGGTAGAGATTGTCGTGACGCTCGAAATGCTGCTCGCGGAAACGACGGAAGCCTGCGATGAGTTGTGCTACCGCGCTCATGCGCCCGTCAACAACCGCTGCGCTTCGCGGTATTTGTCGGCTGTCCTTTGCAGCACATCGGCCGGGACCTGCGGTGCGGGCGGCTGTTTGTTCCAGCCGGAAGACTCCAGCCAGTCGCGCACGAACTGCTTGTCGAAACTGGGCGGGTTGCTGCCGACCTTGTACTGGTCGGCGGGCCAGAAGCGCGACGAGTCAGGCGTCAGCGCTTCGTCGATCAGATACAGCTTGCCGTTGCTGTCGGTGCCGAACTCGAACTTGGTATCCGCGATGATGATGCCGCGGGTCAATGCGTAATCCGCTGCCTGGGTATACAGCGCGAGTGTGGCGTTCTTCACCTGCTCGGCCATCTCTGCACCCAGCAGTTTCTTTGCTTCCTCGAACGAGATGTTCTCGTCGTGCTCACCCGCTGCCGCTTTGGTCGACGGCGTGAACAGCGGCTGCGGCAGTTTCTGCGCTTCCTGCATGCCGGCAGGCAACTGGATACCGCACACGGCGCCGGTCTTCTTGTAGTCCTTCCAACCGGAACCGACCAGGTAGCCTCGCACGATGGCTTCGATAGGCAGCGGCTTTAGTTTCTTGGTAACAAAGGCACGACCACGCACTTGCGCCTTTTCCGCCTCGGTCTTCACCACGGATTCCGGGTCAATGCCGGAAAGGTGGTTCGGGATCACGTTCGCCAATTTCTTGAACCAGAAGTTCGACACGGCCGTGAGCACCTCGCCCTTGCCGGGAATAGGTGTCGGCAGGATGACGTCGAAAGCGGAAAGACGATCGGTCTGCACGATGAGCAGGTGGTCGGCATCCACTTCATACAGGTCGCGCACCTTGCCACGGTGCAGGAACTTCAGGCTGGTCAGGTTGGATTCGTGTAAGGCGGACATGTGTTTCCTTAGTTCTTCAAAATTCTAACCCCTGCTAACCTCCCCTTAACAGGGAAGGCCGAGAGGTGTTTGTTCAGCTCAATGCGGGCAATGTCGTTGCTGCGATCTGCTCCGCTTGTTTCTTGCGATAGGCCGCCAGCTTGTCAGCCAGCGCCTTGTCGTTCAGTGCCAGCATGGAGACAGCGAACAATCCTGCGTTCGCCGCACCCGCCTCGCCGATGGCGAAGGTCGCCACGGGGATGCCTTTCGGCATCTGCACGATGGACAGTAATGAGTCCATACCCTTCAGGTATTTGGAAGGGATGGGGACGCCCAGCACGGGCAGCGTGGTCTTGCCGGCGATGACGCCGGCCAGATGCGCCGCACCGCCCGCACCGGCGATGAAACACTGCACGCCTTGCGCGCTCATTTCCTTGATGTAGTCGAACAGCAGATCGGGTGAGCGGTGCGCCGAAATGACGCGGGCGTCGAACGTCACACCGAAATCCTGCAGCGCGCGCGCGGCCTGCTGCATGATCTCCCAGTCATTCGAACTGCCCATCACGATGGAAACGAGCGGCTTGGCCATGTCTTATGCTCCCTTGTGATAACCCACCACGCGCTCGACTTCCTTCTTCGAGCCGAGGATGACGGGCACGCGTTGATGCAGACCGGTGGGCTTCAGTTCCATGATGCGCTCGCGGCCGGTGGAGCTCATGCCGCCTGCCTGCTCGACGATGAACGACATCGGGTTGGCTTCGTACATCAGGCGCAGCTTGCCTGCCTTGGTCGGGTCCTTGGTGTCGAACGGATACATGAAGATGCCGCCGCGGGTGAGGATGCGGTGTACTTCGGCAACCATGGAAGCGACCCAACGCATGTTGAAGTTCTTCTCACGACCGCCGTCCTTGCCTTTCATGCATTCGTCTACATACTTCTGCACCGGAGCTTCCCAGAAACGTTGGTTGGACATGTTGATGGCGAACTCGGCGGTATCTTCCGGAATGGTCATGTTCGGATGAGTCAGGAAGAACTCGCCCACGTCGCGGTCCAGGGTGAAACCGTTCACGCCGTGGCCGGTGGTGATCACCATCATGGTGTTCGGGCCGTACAGCGCATAACCGGCGCAGATCTGCTTGGTGCCGGGCTGCATGAAATCGGCAGCGGTCGGGTTGGTCACGCCTTCTGGGCAACGCAGGATGGAGAAGATGGTGCCGACGGAGATGTTCACGTCGATGTTGGAAGAGCCGTCCAGCGGGTCAAAGGTGATGAGGTACTTGCCCTTGGGGTACTTGGCCGGGATCGGGTAGATGTCGTCCATCTCTTCGGAAGCCATCGCCGCAAGGTGACCGCTCCACTCGTTGGCCTTGATGAACACCTCGTTGGTGATGATGTCCAGTTTCTTCTGGGTCTCGCCCTGCACGTTCTCGCTGCCGGCGCTGCCCAGCACACCGATCAACGCGCCTTTGTTCACGTCATGGGCGATCTGCTTGCAAGCGGAGATAACGTCGCTCAGCAGGCCGGTAAAGTCGCCGGTCGCACCGGGGATGTGGCGTTGTTCTTCGATGATGAACTGGATCAAACTTTTGCTCATTACTGCTCTCCTCTGATTTGATTTTACAACTAACGGATTTTACTGCTTTTGCACTTTGCTCTCTACGGCTATTTACCGGTGATTCGCGTCATTTCCCTCCGCGCGTGGCGATCAGGCTCGCAACCACGCTGGCGCTGATCAGCACGGCAACGATCAACAGCGAGGCCTGCACAGGCACGTGATACCAGGGTGCGATCAGCATCTTGCAACCGATGAAGGCCAGCACCAGCGCCAGCCCGTATTTCAGCAGGTGGAAGCGGTCGGCCACGTCGGCCAGCAGGAAGTACAGCGCACGCAAGCCCATGATCGCAAAGATATTGGATGTGAACACGATAAAGGGATCGGTGGTGATCGCGAAGATGGCCGGGATCGAGTCCACCGCGAACACCAGGTCGGTGACTTCGATCAGGATCAGCACCAGGAACAGCGGTGTGAACCAGCGCACGCGGTTCTTCATCACGCTGAATTTTTCGCCGTGGTCATCCGCCGTGATACGCAGGTGCCGACGCGCGAACCGCAGCACCGGGTTCTGTTCCAGATCCGGTGTCTTCTCCGCCATCACCAGCATGCGCAGGCCGGTGACGACCAGGAAGGCGCCGAACAGGTACAGCACCCAGCTAAATTCACGCACCACCCAGGCCCCGGCCAGGATCATCACGGCACGCATGACGATCGCGCCGAGCACGCCGTAGACCAGCACGCGGCGCTGGTACTCGGGCGGAACATGGAAGGCGCCGAAGATCAGCAGGAACACGAACACATTGTCCACCGACAGTGACTTCTCGATCAGGTAGCCGGTCAGGAACTCCAGCGCCTTGGCATCGGCCACCGTATCGCCTGCCGTTCCCCGCAGGTACCACCACAGCAGTCCGTTGAACAGCAACGCCAGCGTCAGCCAGGCCAGCGACCACAACGCCGCTTCCTTCACGCTCACCTTGTGTACCTTGCGCCCGCCGAAGACGAACAGGTCCAGCGCCAGCATCACCAGCACGAAGGCGATGAACATCCCCCACATCCAGGGTTCGCCGATATCGCCCATGCGCATGTCTCCCTGTCCGTTCATTTGGTCAATGAGATGAACAGTTCCGGCAACTTCACCGGCAGTTGCGCCACGTTGTCGACGATGGTGTATTGCTTGCCGAAGATGTCCGCCACGTACTCGTCGGCCTTGGGATCGAGGTTGATGCAGTAGCTGTAGATGCCCTGCCGGTCCAGTTCCTTCACCGCCTGGCGCGCATCAGCGATCAGCAATTCGCCGTCCTTGGTATCGATGTCCGCGGGCTGACCGTCGGTCAGGATCAGCATCAACTTCTTGTCCGCCTGCTGCTTTTCCAGATAGTGGGCGGCATGGCGCATCGCAGCGCCCATGCGTGTGGAGTAGCTGGCCTCCATCGCTGCGAGGCGGCTTTTCACCTGATCGTCCCAGGGTTCGCTGTAGCCCTTGATGTGCAGGTAGCGCACATCATGACGGGTATTGGAATGGAAACCGGCGATGGCGAAAGGGTCACCCAGCTTATCCACTGCCCAGCCGAGCAGCGTCACCGCTTCCTGACTCAGCTCCAATATGGTCTGTTCGCTGCCTGTCGGCTTTTCGTTGAGCGATTCGGACAGGTCGAGCAGCAGCATCACGGCGATGCTGCGACCGTCGTTGCGGTGGCTCATGTTGATGCGCGGATCGGGCTGCGCGCCGCTCTTGTAGTCGATCAGCGAACGGATGGCGACATCGAGATCGAGTTCGCTGCCTTCTTCCTGGTAGCGGATGCGCACCTTGTCCTGCGGCTTGAGCAGGTCGAGTATCTTCTTCAACCGTTTGGCCAGTGCGGCATGTTTCTCCAGCAACTTGTCGATATCGGCTGCCTTGCCCGCCGGATGCAGACCTTCGTACACACTGACCCAGTCCGGGCGATAGCTCTGGTTGTTGTAATCCCATTCGTGATAGTGGCGCGGCGGCAAGCCTTGCAGCTCTTCGCCCGGCTCTATCTTGCGCGGCTCGTCGAAGGCTTCTTCCTCGTCTCCCTCTTCGATGAATTTCCACATCTGCCGGTTGTCGTCGCGATGTTCGACGACCGTATCGGTGAAGTGCGTGCTGGCGAAGTTGTCGCTGGGCAAGCGGGTCTTGGCGATGAAGGATATTCCGAGATCGGCCATCTCCTGCGTGCCCGACTCGCCCTGTTCCATCAGGGCATGGAAGCGCTGCGCATACTCGGTGATGTATTTGTTCTTGTAGGGATGCCGGGGATCGAGGATAGCGCGCGACAGCATCGCCAGGCGATGACGCACGGTGGATTCGCTTTCCGGGTCGCAGGCATCTTCTTTCGGCACAGGATGCAATGCGGTAAAGATGCGGCGCAAACCCGGATATTCGCGCATCGCCAGATATTCGACGCGGCTGTCCTCAAGGAACTCCGCCGCCATGCGCTGGAAAGGGCTCATGTTGTCGGCGATGATGGCTTTGGTCCAGCGGCGGTGACCCATGATGTGAGCCAGCGCGGCACGGTAGCGGTCGATGCCGGCGATGCCGTTGGCGTCGTCGAACACATCGGGCAGACGGATGCCTAGCTTGTCGTAGTAAGGGATCGGTTTGTTCGATTCGTCGAGCGTGCCGGAGAAAGGGATCAGCATGTCCTCGTCCTCCCACAGGCCGCGCAGATACAAGCCGAGCTTGCGATCGTTATCCACCAGCAATGTGCCATGCCGTTCGCGCTGCAGCACCGCGCGACTGTCGGCAGACTGCAGACTGAAATATTCGGTCTGGCGGTCGGGATGGTCGTCGTAATAACGCACGCCGTAGTCCACCCAGTTCTTCAGACCGTTCAAGGATAGTTGGGCGAGCAGCACCGGGACTTGCTTGAACATCTCGGGCAGGCCGGGGCTGGGGAAGGTCTGATGGATGCCGTGTACCGAACTGGTAGTGCGCTCCATCAGATCGAGCGCGATGGCAAGGTAGCCGTTCATCCGCTCGCGCGTCTGCAGCCTGCGCGCCGTCACCGGCAGCGATTGCAGGAAGGGCGTGATCGCCTTGCTGTTAGGCGATTTCGCCATCTTGCGGATGAACTGCATGATGTCGGGCAACACATCCTCGCCGACCTGCACGGCGACTTCCGGCCACTCCTCCAGAAAGATCAGTATCGGCTCGGCACCGCGACCCATCTTGCCGAGGAAGCGCGCATGCTCGATGTACGCGGCCACGCCGTCGCCGGACAGCAGTGACAGTGCTCTGCGCATACAGTCGGGAAACACCTCGCCCACGCGCGGAAAGCCGCAGTCGAGTTCCGACCAGTATGTTTGCAGGTCTTCCGGTATGTCTACCGTTTGCGTGGCCATGATGTCAGGCGAAGGTCGCGTCGATGGCGTGATCCAGTGTGTCGCGGATGTCCGCATCGTCGGTGATCGGGCGCACCATCGCCATGCGGCAGGCCGCTTTCGGCGCAACGCCGCCCTTGATCAACGTCGCTGCATATACCAGCAGACGCGTCGAGATACCTTCGTCGAGACCGTGACCTTTGAGGTTACGTGCAGCATGGCCTATCTTCACCAGTTGCGATGCCAGACCGATCTCGATGCCCGCTTCCTTGCTCAGGATTTCCGACTCGACCTTGGCTTCCGGATAATCGAACTCGAACGCGGTGAAGCGCTGCTTGGTCGACTGTTTCAGGTCCTTCATCAGGCTCTGGTAGCCGGGGTTGTACGAGATCACCAGCTGGAAGTCGGGATGCGCCTCGATCAGCTCGCCCTTCTTGTCCAGCGGCAGCGTGCGGCGATGGTCGGTGAGCGGGTGAATGACGACGGTAGTATCCTGGCGCGCTTCGACGATCTCATCGAGGTAACAGATCGCGCCGATGCGTGCGGCTGTGGTCAGCGGACCGTCCAGCCAGCGCGTGCCGTTGGCATCGAGCAGGTAACGGCCGACCAGGTCGCTGGCGGTCATGTCCTCGTTGCACGCGACGGTGATCAGCGGCTTGTTGAGTTTCCACGCCATGTATTCGATGAAGCGCGATTTGCCGCAGCCGGTCGGGCCTTTCACCATCACCGGCAGGCGCGCGGCGTAGGCGGCTTCGTACAGCGCCACTTCGTCGCCCTGTGTCTGATAGAACGGTTCCTTGTGGACCTTGTATTGATCTGTATTCATCATGGTTGCTCCATGTAAGCGCAAGTTGAGCGGCTTGTACTTCGGGAAAAAAACGCCCCCAGCTTGTGGGGGCGCGTTGTTAATGCAAGCTGATCTGCGACAGCTTTGTTGATTTCAAGCAAACAGCTATTTTTCCTCTGCCAGGTCCTTTTGGAGCCGCGCCTGCTGCTTGAAGCTGCAGGCGCTTCCCCACTCCCCCCTGTTTTATTACTTGTGGACACCCAGCTTTTCGCGCCAGCCCGGGAACAACTTGTCCGCATCTTTCGGGAAGGATTCGAACGCGCGTGCGAATTCCTTGTGTTCCTTGGCCCACTGGATCGGGTCTGCACCGGCCTTCCAGCACTCGTAAGCTTGACGCAGAGAGATCGCGCCGGCTGCCGGGCTGTCGATGTGGCCGTAAGATCCGCCGCCTGCGGTGTTGATCACGTTGCCGTGGCCGAGGTTCTGGAAGAAGCCTGGCAGACGCAGCGCGTTCATGCCGCCGGAGATGATCGGTGTCGTCGGCTTCATACCGTACCACTCTTGATGGTAGAACGGACCCTGGCAGCTGTCGCGCTCGATCATGTAAGCGATGATACGGTCGTCCTTGCCGCCTTCCATCTTGCCGAAGCCCATTGTGCCCACGTGGATGCCGGAAGCACCTTGCAGACGGGACATCTTGGCCAGCACGAACGCGGTGTAGCCGCGCTTGGAAGAAGGCGATGTCACCGCACCGTGACCGGCACGGTGGTAGTGCAGGTACTGGCCGGCATACTGACGACGTGCTGTCGTGATCATGCCGGGGCCGCCAACGTAGCCGTCAACCAAGAATGCGACCTTGTCTGCATCCGGGCCGAAAGTTTCCAGTGCGAAATCGGCGCGTGCGCACATTTCGTAGTGGTCGTCAGCGGTGATATTCATGGAGAACAATTTGGCCTGGCCGGTTTCGTCCTGGGCGCGCTTCATCGCGTCGTAAACGAGGGGCAGCACCTTCTTGATCGGGCAGAACACCTGGTTGCCTTGTGGCTCGTCGTTCTTGATGAAGTCGCCGCCCAGCCAGAACTGGTAAGCAGCCTTGGCGAAAGGCTCGGGACGCAGACCCAGCTTCGGCTTGATGATGGTGCCGGAGATGTAACCGCCGTCCTTGATCGGACGACCGAGGATGCGCCACAGGTCGGAGATGTCCTTTGCGGGACCGTCGAACAGTTGCAGCATGCGCGGCGGAACATAGAAGTCTTGCATCTGCAGACTCTCGACGTCGCCCATGCCCTGGTTGTTACCGATCGCGAGCGTCAGGAAAGAGACGATCATCGCGCGGCCGTCGGTCACGTTGCGGTCGAACAGGTCATTCGGATAAGCCACCTTCATGATGCCCTTGGCTTCGTCGATGAAGTACACCAGAGCGTCCACGCCCTTGGTGAATTCGTCGGTGGTGCTCACTTCGACGTTGGTGCCGGTCGAAGATTCGGCGGCGATGTGCGCTGCCGCTTCCAGATAGCCGACGCCGGCTACCGGGGTCATGGTGTAAGCAACCAGAATATGGCCGCCGTTCTTGATCAGGTCTTCTTCTTTAAGGCTCAGATCCGAGTAACGATTCGATTGATCCATCTATGTTCTCCTCTTTGTTTGAATAACTACGGAGCGAACTATACGCCCGGCAATCATAAATAATAGTCAAATATATTTATGCGAACCATAAATTAAGCTTATGGTATAAATCCCCCCCATGCTGCCCATCTCCATCCGCCAACTGCAGGTCTTCGAAAGCGTGGCCCGCCATCTTAACCACTCGCGTGCGGCGGCCGAGCTGTTTTTGTCGCAACCGGCGGTGTCCATGCAGATCAAGCAGGCCGAGGCTGCCGTCGGTTTGCCATTGTTCGAGCAGACCGGCAAGAAACTGCACCTCACCGCCGCCGGGGAGGAGTTGCTGCACTATGCCCGCTCGATGTTGCAGCTGATGGACGAGATGGAGTCCGTGTTCGACGAGATGAAGGGGCTGGAGCGTGGCCACCTCGGCATCTCCGTGGTCAGCACCGCCAACTACTTCATGCCGCAGCTGCTGGCTAAGTTCATCCAGGCCCACCCCAAGATCAAGGTCAGCCTGTCGGTTGCCAACCGCGACGCTGTCATCAAACAGCTATCGGACAACACCGCAGACCTCGCCATCATGGGCCAGCCTCCGCAGGGTGCCGACATGCGCGCCGAGGCCTTCATGGAAAACCCGCTGGTGGTGATCGCCGCACCGACCCACCCGCTGGCGCGCGCCAGCGACATTCAGCCCAAGCAATTGGCCAGCGAGACCTTCCTGTTGCGCGAAAAGGGTTCCGGCACACGCGGCGTGGTGGAAAGATTCTTCGCCAGCCACAAACTCGCCTTGCCCGCGCATATGGAGATGGACACCAACGAAGCCATCAAACAGTCGGTTCAGGCCGGAATCGGCATCGGCATCATCTCGCGCCACGGCATCGAGATGGAACTGGAGACAAAACGGCTCGTGGTGCTCGACGTGGATCACTTCCCCATCGTGCGCCACTGGTACATCGTGCACCGCAAGGACAAGCGGCCCTCTGTCGCTGCGCAGGAATTCGAACGCTTCCTGCTGAGCGAGTCGCAAACCTGATCGGTTCGTCATCCCTCACCTTCAGATCTTCAAAAGGTATAGACCGTTTGGCATATTGACGGAACAACATCGGGCAGTTACGGTGCGCGCCGGGGACAAAATCAGATCACAAAAGTGATGTCGTTTTTTCTGGCGAAGATGGGGCATTTATGATTTACAGATTTATGCAAATCAACGGATTGGGATTTTTCACCCAGATATTCAAACATCCAGCACCAGATTATCAGACACTTTTGTCGTCTAATTTACGTTGGGCTTCATAACATGTCTACGTCAACTATCGAGCACCTGAATGCATCGCAACTGGCGCGCCACGCATTCAACGTTTTCCTGTTCTCCGGTCGTCATCAAACGGGAGCGCGCCTTATCTATCGTGCTTTGGAGCTTCAGCCGCACAACGCTGAGGCGCTTAGATGCCTAAGCGACTTGCTTGATTCAAACGGAACGGAGGTCTTTTCGGGTGTGGTTCTCGAATACGCTCTAAGTGAGGAGCCGCAGTTCAGCGTAGAAGAACGCCAAACCCTCGATGACTTGCGTTTTCTAGCCAAATGGTCTTGGGGCTTCTCCAGTCACACGAGCGGTAACCCTCATCTCGCTCAAGATGCCTTTGCTGATCGGTCTGCATTTTTGGTTGATGACAGTCGCTACCAACAATTCCTTGACCAAATCCTCACACGCACTGGCTCTCTGGAGGGCGGGTTCAAGGCTGCTCACACTCTATGCGGTGCCATGGCTGGTTTCCTCCAGCACGGGGAGCTTGGAGGCAAAGCAGGCGTTGTGGAGTCGCTGCACCCCGAACAATTTCAAAAGACTGAGGTGTATAGCCAATGGCTTCAATCGCCGACTGACGAACTTGACGCCCTAGAAAAGGCACGGCTTGAAAAGTCAAAACCAACTTTAAAGCCTCGGTGGAAGTTTTGGCAATGATGCCCAACCCATCATTCAAGCGGGACGCGCTAACGCGCGCCCCTTAATTTAACGTTAGGTGCTCGTGAAAAATACTTGCCTTGTCCTTCTTCTAGCCGCACTCGCCGCGTGTAGCGGGCCTGAGTCGCCTGGTAGCAAAGCTGAATACTCCATTTTGCAGGGAGTAGAGTCCGAATATCGAAATCAAACATTCTCGGGGCCGGAAATCATAACTGTTCAAGGCTATGAACTACTATCACTGTCGGCCACTGACCTACCACCGCTTCCGAAATCAAAGGGGCGAACTTGGATAATGCTCAAGGCTGAACACGACCCCTACTGGAAGCAAATCCCTCAAACACAAGCCTTCTCAATTCCCCAGCCTCTCATTGAAGAGTTGGTTCGCGCGAAGCGCGCATCTCCGCAAGTAGAGAAGGTTCTTCGTGCCCATGTCACTCAAAGTGAGGCACCTAACCCTACGCTCAAGTTCGCTCCCTCCGGTCGCTGGGACGCGCCTTCGGCGCGCCCCTTGTATCTTAACTCCGGCTCAGAAATGAGCTAAATTG
>Ga0154599_112_pt2 | contig 40458 bp, 31 predicted proteins | sample RifGroF2_FD_116028 | JGI IMG/M metagenome (GOLD analysis project Ga0154599, IMG submission 116028) | Sideroxydans sp. GWF2_59_14 | reverse complement strand
TCATGGCGACCACGCGATCCACATAGTCCGGAACCGGCAGGTGGATGGATTCCCTGGGGATACCCGCGCAACGGGGCTTCAACAGATGATCAGCTTCTTCGCCCAACAATTGCACGATGTTCGTCATGGTTTCGCTCCCGGTTAAAGTTTCAGAATGGCACGGTTATGTTACTCCCCTGTGTATAATTTTGGCATCTCAACATTTTCATCGAATATCCCATGAAACCGCTCACCCTCGGCACTCCGCTCAGTCCCTCCGCCACCAAAGTCATGCTGCTCGGCAGCGGCGAACTCGGCAAGGAAGTCATCATCGCGCTGCAACGTCTGGGCGTGGAAGTCATCGCGGTGGACCGCTACGAGAATGCGCCGGGGCATCAGGTGGCGCACCGCGCTCATGTCATCAATATGGCGGACGGTGCGGCATTGCGAGCTTTGATCGAAAAGGAAAAGCCCGATCTGGTGGTGCCGGAGATCGAAGCCATCGCCACCGACATGCTGGTGCAACTGGAGAAGGAGGGGCAGCGCGTCATCCCGACCGCGCGCGCGGCCCAACTCACCATGAACCGCGAAGGCATCCGCCGCCTGGCTGCCGAGACGCTGGGTTTGCCGACCTCGCCGTACAAGTTCGCCGACAGCCTGAAAGAGTTGCAGGCCGCCATCGACGGCGGGATTGGCTATCCCTGCATCGTCAAGCCGGTGATGTCTTCTTCCGGCAAAGGGCAGTCGAAACTGGACGACCCGGCTGACGTGAAGAAGGCATGGGACTATGCCGCCAGCGGTTCGCGAGTGAATCAAGGCCGTGTGATCGTGGAAGGCTTCATCGACTTCGACTACGAGATCACCCAGCTCACCGTGCGCGCGATCGGCGCCAACGGCCAAACCGAAACCCATTTCTGTGAGCCCATCGGTCACGTGCAGGTACACGGCGACTATGTCGAGAGCTGGCAGCCGATGGCGATGACGGAGCAAGCCTTGCAGCGTTCGCGCGAGATCGCCAAGAAAGTCACCGACGATCTGGGCGGTCTGGGCCTCTTTGGTGTTGAGTTGTTCGTGAAGGGTGACATGGTGTGGTTCTCCGAAGTCAGCCCGCGTCCGCACGATACCGGCATGGTGACCATGTGCACCCAGCGCTTCAACGAGTTCGAGTTGCATGCGCGCGCCATCCTCGGCCTGCCGGTGGATGCCTCGCTGCGCGCCGCCGGCGCGTCCGCGGTGATCTACGGCGGCATGGAAGAGAAAGGCATCTCCTTCAAAGGTGTGGACGAGGCCTTGCGCGTGCCGGAAGCGGACATCCGCCTGTTTGGCAAGCCCGAATCATTCAAACGCCGCCGCATGGGTGTGGCACTGGCGAACGGCAAGGATACCGACGAGGCGCGCGCGCGCGCCAAGCTGGCGGCGGGCAAAGTCGTTCCGGTTAAAGTGTGATGATCTCAGGCATCCATCACGCCACCTTCCTCAGCAGCGATCTGCCCAGGTCGCGCGCCTTCTACGAGGGCGTGCTCGGTCTGCGGCTGGCGGAGAACCGCCCGCAGATGAGCTTCGACGGCGTGTGGTACGACATCGCACTGAATCAGCAGATCCATCTGATGCTGTTGCCCGATCCGGCAGCGGGTGTGCATCGTCCCGCGCACGGCGGGCGCGACCGCCATGTGGCACTGGGCGTGAACGACTTGGCGCAACTACGGAGGCGGCTGGATGAAGTGGGTATCGCCTATACGCAAAGTCAGTCCGGCAGGAATGCCTTGTTCTGCCGCGACCCGGACGGTAATGCGCTGGAATTCATCGAGGTCGCGGAGTGATGCAACAGGCTGCACAGGACGAACAGATCAGTCCGAAAGCCTGGTACCGGGCAGCATGCGACAGGGCGGGTTTCGTCTGCGACGCGAGGCAGCTTGCGGCGATCGACGAGCTGGAAGCACTGTGGCAGCAATTGATGGAATTCAAGGTCAAACGCAACCAGTTCCTCGGGCGCAGCCTGCTGAGTCCGGACGTGCCGAAGGGGTTGTACATCTGGGGCGGGGTCGGGCGCGGCAAGACTTTCCTGATGGACGGCTTCTATCATTGCCTGCCGTACCGGCGCAAACGCCGCATCCATTTCCACAACTTCATGGCCGAAGTGCATCATGAGATGAAACGACTCGCCTGCGAGGACGACCCCCTGATGGCGCTGGCTGAAAAGATCGAGAGTTCCACGCGTCTGCTGTGCCTGGACGAGTTCCATGTCGACGATATCGCCGACGCGATGATACTCGGACGCCTGCTGGGCGCTTTGCTCGAACGCGGTGTGGTGTTGCTCACCACTTCCAACTATCCGCCCGAGGGCCTGTATCCCAACGGTTTGCAGCGACAGAACTTTCTGCCGGCCATCGCCTTGCTCAAGCGCGAACTCAAAGTGGTTCACCTCGACAGCGACACCGATTACCGCATGCTGCAGATGGTGCGCGATCCCCTGTTCATGCGTGCCGACGAAGCCGGAACCGACAGCCATATGCAGTCGCTGTACCAGCGGCTCACCGCCGGCATGCACGCCGAGACTGACTTCATTCCGGTGCGCAACATCAGCATCCCGGTCAAACAACATTCGCGCGAGGTCGTCTGGTTCGATTTCAAGGAGCTGTGCTGCGGCAACCATGACCAGTCCGATTATCTGGAGATAGCCCACCGTTATCCGACCGTATTCCTTTCGAACATCCCGCAGATGTCCGCCGACAACGGTGCGGCGGCAAGGCGTTTCACCTGGCTGATCGACGTGCTCTATGACAATCACGTCAAGCTGGTAGCTTCTTTCGAAGTCGGACTACCGCAGCTATACGGAGATGGGGAACATGGCAGCGAGGCCCAGCGCATCGCTAGTCGCCTGACCGAGATGCAGACGCGTCGTTATCTGGAGTTGCCGCATCAAAGCCGTGGCGTGTCGTTGACCGCGGTGGAAGTTGCGCGATGAACCGGGAGTTGCGACAAGCATGGCTGCGGCCGCTGTCGTTGGTCGTGTTGCTGGGATTGCTGGTCGTTTGCCTCAAGGTGACGGCAGGGTGGTGGCGCGGTGAACTGTCGCTGGCGGAAGACGGCAACTGGGTCTGGCTGGTGCTGTTCCCGGTCCTGCTGGTGATATGGTGGCGCTACTTCTCCGTCTTTGGATGCAAAGAACCGGCCTGTCTGCTACCCGAAGACGAAGAACGCAAATGAATCTGTTTTACGAACCGCTGGCCAGTCGCGTGTCGTAAGTCGCCTGGCAGGCTGCGTTGGCGGTTTCCAATGTCTGGTCGGCTTCTGCCTGGACTGCCGGTGGAACCGTGAATTGACCGGGTTTGCGTTTTACCGGTTTCTTGTTCGCTTCCAGAAAATCCGTTTTGGTTTTCTCGGCCGTCTCTTTGCAAACGGTCATATCGGCCAGAATCATCGCTTCGAATTTCGCCTTCGCTTCGGCTGCGGCTTTTTCTCTTGCGGCTGCCTGTGCACGCGCCTCGACCATCGCCTGCCGCAACTCTTCGGCTGCCTTGATCTCCTGCTTGTTCATGTAATCGAGATAACCCCAAGTGCCCCCGGCAATGACGATGAGCAACACCGCAACGATCTTCTTTACCATTCTTTCCTCCCAGAAATTTTTTGTCCCAACGGCCGTATGATATCTCAAGCTCGGGAGGCGGTGGCAAGGTAAACCGAATGAAATCGTTCTCTTACATGAAGATTACAACGCACCGGCGCGGCGTTTTAGACTCGCGCCTGTAGAGACCCTGTTCATGGCGCTGGATTTGGATACAGCTTGTGTACCGTTTCTATCTTCTCCAGCACCTCTTTCGATAAGGTCACTTCGGCGCTGTCGATGTCCTCCTTCAGTTGTTCCAATGCGGTCGCGCCAAGGAGAATGCTACCCATGAACCAGCGCGTTCTGGCGAAGGCGAGTGCCATCGTTGCGGGGGAGAGCCCTGCTTCCTGAGCGATGCGCATGTATTCCCTGACGGCGGGCGGCACGTTGACCTTTGCATAGCGCTGGCCAAAGTTCGGGAACAGGGTGATGCGGCCGTGCGCTTGCGGATCCGTGATGTATTTGCCACTGAGCCAGCCGAACGCCAGCGGGCTGTACCCGAGCAGGCCCACACTGGTGTGATGGCAGATCTCAGCGAGACCGCTCTCGAAAGTGCGGTTCATCAAGTGGTAGGCGTTCTGCACGCTGACGATCTTCGGCAGGCCAAGTTGTTCGGCGCAGCGCACGAATTCGGCGACACCCCACGGCGTCTCGTTGGAGAGACCGATGTGGCGTACTTTCCCCGCCTTGACCAATTCCGCCAGCACCTGCAACTGCTCGGCGATGGGCACAGCTTCGCGTTCCTGCGTGACGTCGTAGCTGGTGGAGCCGAACATCGGCACATAGCGGTCCGGCCAGTGGATCTGGTACAGGTCGACATAATCGGTCTGCAGGCGGCGCAGGCTGCCGTCGATGGCGGCGGTGAGATGTTCGCGGTTGATGCGCGGCGTGCCGCGTATCCAGTTGAAGCCGCGCGCGGGACCTGCGATCTTGGTGGCGACGATGAGCTTGTCGCGCTGCTGCCGTCCGAGCCAGGTGCCGATGTGACTCTCGGTGCGGTGCACGGTCTCGGCGCGCGGGGCGACAGGGTACATCTCGGCGGTGTCGATGAAGTTGATGCCGTGTGCGATAGCGTAGTCCAGTTGTGCATGCGCGTCGGATTCGCTGTTCTGCTCACCGAAAGTCATGGTGCCGAGCGCGAGTGCCGACACTTTGAGATCGCTGCTGCCCAATCGTCTGTATTCCATGATTGCCTCGGGGGATTAAGATGGGGTATTTTATCCTGTCATCGTGCTAGCATCTGCCCATGATGATGCCGGTCCTGTTCCTTTCACATGGCGCACCGACTTTGCCGCTTGATGAGGGAGAGACGGGTGCTGCTTGGCGCAAGCTCGGCGCGCAGTTGCCCAGACCTTCTGCGATCCTGGTGATCTCCGCACATTGGGAATCACATATTGCGACTCTCAGCCGTGCCGTGCAGCCGGACACCATCCACGATTTCAGCGGCTTTCCGGAAGAACTGTATCGCTTGCAGTATCCCGCCCCCGGCGCGCCGCAGATGGCGGAGGTCGCTGCCGAACTGTTACAGCAATCCTGCATCGCCGTGCAGCTAGACGATACGCACGGCCTCGACCACGGCGCCTGGGTGCCGTTGAGCATCATGTTCCCGCAGGCGGACATTCCCGTCGCACAGCTTTCATTGCAGCCGCAACGCGATCCTGCCTGGCATGTCGCCGTCGGTCGTGCGCTGAGCCCGTTGCGCGAGCAGGGTGTGCTCATCGTCGGCAGCGGTGCGATCACGCACAATCTACGTGCCGTGTTCCAGCATCCGCAAGGCGAGCCGGCGCCGGTCTGGGTGACGGAATTCCGCGACTGGGTCGCCGCCAGGATCAGGGAGGGTGATCTGGAGGCGCTCTGCGCCTATCGCGCACACGCGCCCCATGCCGTGCAGAACCATCCAACCGACGAGCATCTGTTGCCCTTGTTCGTGGCGATGGGTGCAGCCTCTAAGTTGGAAGACGCCCATCACCTGAATCCGGTGATGACTTTCGGTTTGCTCGCGATGGATGCGTGGCTGTTCAACGGGACAAGCTAAAGAATTTGAATCTGCGGCCGTTTAAAGTGGGACGGGTCTGAATCAATGTCGTTGGGAGACGGTATGAGCAAGGCGAGCATGATGTGTTACCTGCCCGGGATAGAGGCGGGAGAGATCGACAAGAAGCTGGCCGAGATGCAGGCGCTGTACCCGAAACTGGGTGTCTGCGCCTTGTTGCCTGAAGCGGAGAAAGATAAGGTCGCCGTGCTGCAAGCCGCATGCAAGGGGTGCCAAGTGCCGATAGTCGGCGGCATCTTCCCGGCCCTGGTCCAGGACGGGCATTTCCGCACGGGCGGAGTCTGGTTGTTGTTCTTCAGGGAGATGCCCTATTTCAGGCTCTACGAAGATCTGCCCACAGGTGCTGCGGAAGCCGAGCAGATCGCCGAGAAGGTCTCCGCTGACATCCGTGCACAGATCGACCACACCCCCGACATGACGCTGTTCATGCTGTTCGATGCCATGGTACCCAATATCGGCACGCTGCTCGACAATCTCTATCTGCATCTGGCGAACCGCGTCCACTACGCCGGAGCCAATGCGGGCAGCGAGACGTTCCAGCCCATGCCCTGCCTGTTCGACAACGAGCGCGTGATCCGCAACGGCGTGCTGCTATTGCTGCTGACCCGGCACAAGGGTGCGATCCTGGAACACGGTTACCATACCAATCCGCATACCTCCTACGCGACATCGACCAACGGCAACTGCATCTCGCAGATCGATTGGCAGCCCGCCTTCAAGGTTTATCAGGATCTGGTGCGGGAACATTACGGCGAAGAGGTCACCAGGGAGAACTTCTACCAGTACGGTGTGCATTTCCCCTTTGGTATCGTGCGTGCCAATCATCATGTTGTGGTGCGTATCCCCGTCATGCTGGCGGAAGACGGTTCGCTGTTTTGCGTGGGCGAAGTGCCGCCCAACTCGGTGCTGACCCTGCTCAAGGCGCCGACCGTGCGCATGGTCGAGACCCTGCACAATCTGACCGAGGGTCTGAAGTCCTTGAACGGCGATGTCAGCGATGCAGAACTGCTGCTGTTCTATTGCGCCGGGCGCCGTCTACATCTCGGGATCGAGATGGCGACCACCGAGCTGGAGGCGTTCTCCGGATTGACGCAGGCGTCGAAGGTCGCCGGCGCGCTTTCGCTCGGCGAGATCGGCGGTTCGACCGTTCACGGATATCCACTTTTCCACAACGCCACCTTGGTCGCCGCGCGCTGGTAGCATGGGACGGGATGATGTACTGCCTGTGCTGTACGATCTCGTTGTCACCATCGGCAGCGAGATCAGCGTCAAGCCGCTGCTGACGCGCACGCTGCAACGTTTGCTCTACCACACCTCGTTCTCGGCGGGGTTCATCTGCCTGGATGTTTCTCCCTGCGAGCATGAAGGCGGGGTGGTCGAGGTACATCTCGATGCGGCAGTCGGCGATTTTGACCTGATCGGGGAGATCGGCAAGCCCATCCATTTGCCGTGCGCGCTGATCTGCCGGAGCGCCGGTCGCGAGGACGAACAGGCTGCGTTGCTTTCCGCATTGCGCTGCACGCAGACGCAATATAAAGCCTATCTCAGGTTGCCGATCGACCAGTGCGGCGTGATCGTGCTGCTGGCCGCCGAGATACCGGAAACGGACTTGCCGCTGACCACCATGCTGCAGCCGGTGCTGTCGCATCTGGCCAAGGCCATCGTGCTGTGCCGCAGCAACGATGCCAGTACCAGCGTGCTGGTGAAACAGCGCGACATGCTGGAGCAGGTGTTCGAGAGCAGCTATTCCAGCGTGATGATCACCGATGATCAGGGCAATATCATCGAGGTCAATCCGGCTTTCACGCGCATCACCGGCTACACGCTGGAGGAAGTGCGCGGCAGGAACCCGCACTGCATGGCTTCCGGGCGGCATGACAAGCAGTTCTATCGCGAGATGTGGAGCGACATCACGGAAGCAGGACACTGGGAAGGCGAGATATGGAACCGCCGCAAGGACGGCGAGGTCTTCCCGAGCTGGCTGAGCATCAACCAGATCCGCGACAAGAGCGGCAAGCTGCTGCACTACGTGGGGACTTCTTCGGATATCACCAAGCGCAAGGAAGCCGAGGCGCAGATCCACCAACTGGCTTTCTACGATCACCTGACGCAATTGCCCAATCGCCGGCTGCTGGTCGAGCGCTTGCAGCAAGCCTTTTCGGTGGGCACGCGCAGCGGCCAGCACGGTGCGGTACTGTTCCTCGATCTGGACAATTTCAAGACGCTCAACGACACCAAGGGGCACGATACCGGCGACCAGTTGCTGGTCGAGGTTGCGAAACGACTCGATGCCTGCGTGCGTGAGGGCGACACGGTGGCGCGTCTGGGCGGCGACGAGTTCGTGGTGATTCTGGAGTCGCTGAGCACTACATCGGACGAGGCGGCGGCACAGGCCGACATGGTCGCTGAAAAGATACGCGATGAACTGAGCCGTCCGTACCAGCTATCCAACCATATCCATTATTCGACACCGAGCATCGGCGTCGTGCTGTTCCGCGGCAATTTGCAGAGCCTGGACGACGTGCTGAAATATGCCGACACCGCCATGTATCAGGCAAAGACAGCAGGCCGCAACACTATCCGCTTCTACGATCCGGTAATGCAGGCGGCCATCGAAGCACGCGCTGAACTGGAAGAGGATCTGCGCCATGCACTCGAGCGCGACCAACTTCGCCTGTATTACCAGGTCCAGATGGACAGCCGGAGGCGCCCCTTCGGGGCCGAGGTCCTGCTGCGCTGGATTCATCCCGAACGCGGTCTGATTCCTCCGGCAAAATTCATCCCGCTGGCCGAGGAGACGGGGCTCATCGTGCCGATCGGACTGTGGGTGTTGCAGACTGCCTGCGCGCAGCTCAGGCTTTGGCAGAGCAAGGAGTTGACGCGCGATCTCACCCTGGCAGTCAATGTCAGCGCCAAACAGTTCCGCCGGCCCGATTTCGTCAAACAGGTGCAGCGCACGCTGGTGGAATCCGGCGCCCGACCTGCCTTGCTCAAGCTCGAACTGACCGAAAGCATCGTGCTGGAGAACGTCGAGGACACCATCTCCAAGATGCGCGAACTCAAGTTGCTGGGCGTGAGCTTCTCGATGGACGATTTCGGTACCGGCTATTCCTCGCTGCAGTACCTCAAGCGCTTGCCGCTGGACCAGATCAAGATCGACCAGTCCTTCGTGCGCGACATCGCCAGCGATCCCAACGACGCCGCCATCGTGCAGACCATCATCGCGATGAGCGAAGTGATGGGCCTGCTGGTCATTGCGGAAGGGGTGGAGACCGAGGAGCAGCGCGAATTCCTTGATCTGCGCGGCTGTCATGCTTTTCAGGGTTATCTCTTCGGCAAGCCCGTGCCGCTGGAAGAGTTTGAGGTGCAACTGAAAGGCCAGTAGTATGTCGCCGTCCGGGAACGATGGGGCAGGGCTGCGGCGGTGAATCGAAAAACGGAAGAGCGAGATGTCCACCTATAACGTCAATCTGCATGAGGCGATCTATTCCCTGTCCGACGCGCTCGATCTGGTGGGCGTAACCCATATCCACCACGGCAAACGTGTCGCCTACATGGCCACCGAATGCGGCAAACAAATGAGTTGGAGTGGTCCCCGGCTGGACGAGTTGTTCCAGGCGGCCATCCTGCACGACAGCGGCGTGTCCCGAACCATGGTTCATGCCAATCTGGCGCAGATGGCGTGGGAGAACGAGGCGGAGCACTGCAAGCTGGGCGCAGAACTGCTGGCCAGCAGTCCGCTGCTGGAACACCTGTCGGATACTGTCCTGCAGCACCATACACACTGGTCCGTGCTCAAGGATATGGATCTGCCGCAGGAAGTGAAACTGCGCGCGAACTGCATCTACATGGTCGACCGCGTCGATGTGCTTGCGCTGGCTTATCAGCTCGAAGGCAAGGAGATATTGCTGGGCAAGGACGTGATCAGGGAAAAGATACTCAGTCGTCGCGGCGACTGGTTCTGCCCGGAGTTGGTCGATGCATTTCTGGCAGTCTCGTGCTCGGACGCATTCTGGTTCACGCTGGAAGGCGGCCATGTCAACGGCTATCTGGCGACCTGGTTGTCGCATTATCCGGACCGGAGTATGGAATTCCACGAGTTGCGCAGTCTGGTCCATGTCTTCTCCAGCATCGTCGATGCAAAGAGCCCGTTCACCAAGCAGCATTCCGACGGGGTGGCCAATCTGGCTAAATATCTGGGCAGCCTGTTTGAATTGCCGGAAGAGACCTGCGAACTGCTCGAACTGGTCGGACTGCTGCACGATATCGGCAAGTTGCGTGTGCCGGATGAATTACTGGACAAGCCGGGCGAACTGAGCGAGGCCGAAACTATCATCATGCGACAGCACTGTTTTGACACCTACAGCATCCTGAAGAACATCCGCGGACTGGAGCGCGTCAGCCTGTGGGCGTTGCAGCACCACGAGCGCATGGACGGTACCGGTTATCCCAATCACACCAAGGGTGTTGATCTCTCATTCGAGGCGCGCATCGTTGCTGTATCCGATGTGTTCCAGGCGCTGGCCCAGGCGCGTCCCTACCGCGGGCCGCTGGAGCAGGAAGTCATCATGATGCTGCTCAGGATACAGGCAGATGCAGGCAAGTTGGACGAGCGGATCGTTTCGAAGGTCGAACAGAACCTGTCGGCATGCTGGAATGCCGCCGTGAACCAGTCGGCCTGGAAGGTGATGAAATGAAGCTGAGCAGCAGATTCTATATTCTGCTCTCGGGTATTTTCCTGAGCTACAGTGTGATCTCCTGGCTGGTGTTCAGGGATATGGTGCATGAGATAAACCAGCAATGGGGACGGCAGTTCGCCGAAAGACAAGTTCTGTTCGATAAATATAGAACGCTTTCACCGCTGATCCGCGAGATCAGGCTGGCTCGACAGATGGCGCTCGAACCAGCGCTGATCGAAATGGCGTTGCACGAGGATGATGCGGAAGTGAGACGCCGTGCGACCAGAGTGATGGAGCGTTACCGTTTCGATTTTCGTGATCACAGTTATTTCGCGGCATTCGCTCGCAGCGGGAGCTACTATTTCAACGATGCAGCAGGCCACTATTCGAACAAGCAGTACCGATACACCCTCTCCCCGCGCGCGAAAAGCGATTATTGGTTCTACGCGACGCTAAGGAGCGGCACGGACTATCAAGTGAATCTTGACCCTGACGTACATCTGGGCGTGGTGAAGGTCTGGATCAATGTATTGCTCAAGAACGGTGACGAGGTCCTTGGCGTGATCGGTACCGGTATCGACCTGTCCGAGTTTCTGAAGGAAAGTGTGGATATCAACCAGGAAGGGGTGGAGACTTTCTTTGTTGACAGGAGTATGGCTATCCAGCTATCCGCCGACCCCACATTGATCGACTATGCCAGCATCGCCAAGACGGTGGGTGAACGCATCAAGGTTGATGCCCTGCTGAAAAATCCCGCGGATATTGAAAAATTACGACAGACGGCGGAATACCTCGAGCACCATGCCGGTGAAGTTGCCACGCTATGGGTGGATTATCGGGGCGACAAGCGCCTGCTTGGCATTTCCTATCTACCCGAGGTCGGCTGGTTTGATCTGACCCTGATGGATGAGAAGAGCCTGATGGTGATCCACGGATTTGCCTGGTTGCCGCTGTTGTTCGGAAGCATATTCATGCTTGGCCTGCTGATATTGGGGTTGTTGCTGAACCACTGGGTGTTGCGACCGATCCACAGGTTGACCAAGGCGACCGAGCAGGTCCGGAAGGGCAACTATGAGGTCGAACTGCCCATCGTGGGAAAAGGCGAGATATCGGAGCTTTCCCGCTCATTCTGGCGGATGGTTGAGTTCATTCATCACACCAATGAAGAGTTGGAAAGCAAAGTGAAGGAACGCACCGAAGATTTGCAGCGGTTGACAGAGATCGACTACCTGACCGGCTTGCTCAACCGGCGCGGTATGATGGATAAGCTGGAGCAGGAGGTTGCACGCCAGGCTCGCCAAGGCGGTTCAATGGGGCTGTTGCTGCTGGATCTGGATCATTTCAAAGATGTCAACGATACCTATGGCCATGAAGCTGGCGATCTCGCCTTGTGCGCGGCGGCCAATGTGCTGCGTTCCATGAAGCGCAGCTATGATCATGCGGGTCGCTGGGGTGGAGAGGAGTTCATCCTGCTTCTGCCGGAATGCGATGAGGACGAACTGGTCTCGATCGCAGAGCGGATCCGCGAGGCGGTGCAGTCTTTGCGTATCGATACGGGGACGCGCTCTTTCTCTTTCACTACCAGTATCGGCGCCCACCATCCCGGTACCCCGCAGACGCTGGATGCAATGCTGCAACAGGCCGACAAGGCTCTGTACGCTGCAAAAGACGCGGGACGCAACTGCGTGCGCCTGGCGAGTCAGCCTGTACGAGGGAATTGAACGCGGGGCTAGCCGCGCGTGTTGGATTGTGTCGAAAATTGTGTCAGGTCGACCAGCGGCGCGGGTTGCCAGCCCGGCTTGCGGTGTTCGGCCACCACATTGGTGAAGATGCCGCCGCGCACGTAGAACTTGGCGGTCAGGCGCATGAAACGCGGCTGGGTGGCGGCGACCAGGTCGTCCAGTACGCGGTTGGTCACATCCTCGTGGAAATGTCCCTCGTTGCGGAACGACCAGATATAGAGTTTCAGGCTCTTCAATTCCACGCACTGCTCGTCGGCGATGTAATCCAGGATCAGGGTGGCGAAGTCCGGCTGGCCGGTCTTGGGGCACAGGCAGGTGAATTCCGGGATCTCCATATGGATGTGGTAGTCGCGTTTCGGCTGCGGATTGGGAAAAGTCTCCAATGTCTTAGTGGCTTGGGTGGTCATTTGGTGAGGTGCCCGGGTTCAGTTAGAATGCAGCGCATTATATCGCCAGCCTGAATCAAATTGCGTCTCGCACATATAAAGTTAGCCGGTTTCAAGTCCTTCGTTGATCCCACCAATATCTCGCTGCCCGGGCAGCTGGTGGGTATCGTCGGTCCGAACGGCTGCGGCAAATCCAACGTCATCGATGCCTTGCGCTGGGTGCTGGGCGAATCGCGCGCCTCGGCTTTGCGCGGTGAATCCATGCAGGACGTGATTTTCAACGGCGCCGGCACACGCAAACCGGTGGCCCGCGCCAGCGTCGAACTGGTGTTCGACAACTCGCTGGGCAAGGTCGGCGGCCAGTGGGCGACCTATGCCGAGATCTCCATCAAGCGCGTGCTGCAGCGCGACGGTGATTCCAACTACTACATCAACAACCAGTCGGTGCGCCGCAAGGACATCACCGACATCTTCCTCGGCACCGGGGTGGGCGCGCGCGCCTACGCCATCATCGAACAGGGCATGATCTCGCGCATCATCGAGGCCAAGCCGGAAGAGTTGAGGGTGTTTCTCGAAGAAGCGGCGGGTGTGTCGAAATACCGAGACCGCCGCCGCGAGACCGAATTGCGCCTGGGCGATACGCGCGACAACCTGTTGCGCGTCAGCGACATCCTGCAGGAACTGGACAAGCAACTGGTGCACCTGGGCGGACAAGCCGAGGTCGCCAAGACCTATCGCGAGCTGGAAGCAAGGCGCGAGACAACGCAAAAACTGTTGTGGCTGGTGAACAAGCAGGAAGCCGAAGCGCGCCGTGTGCGTATGGCGCAACAGGTCGAGAAGACCAAGAACGATCTGGAAGCCGAGATCGCCAAGCTGCGCGAAGTCGAGGCCAAGCTGGAAAGCGCACGCAGCGAGCATTTCGGCCAATCCGATGCCTTGCATGCCAAACAGGGCGAGCTGTATGCGAGCAATGCCGAAGTACTGAGGCTGGAGCAGCAGATCGCCTTCATCACCGAGCAGCGCAACCGCCTGTCGCAACAGATACAGAACGGCGAACGCCAGATTGCGCAGCAGCAGACACAGCTACAGGGCTTGCGCACGCTGCGCACGCACTGGCAGCAGCAGCAGGAAGATGCCGCCATACGCGTGGCGACCTGCGAGAACCGCAGCGAAGTCGAAGCGCAAAGCCTGCCGCAGGTGGAAGAAGCCGCTCGCGTGGCGCAGGAGCGCCTGAATTCGATGCAGCGCGAGCAGATGCTGGTCCAGCAACAGCTGCAGATATTCGAGACCCAGCGCGGCCATGTGCAGGGCAACGTGCAGCAACTGGACAGCCGCCGTTCGCGCCTGATGCTGGAACGCGACAACCTGCCGCAGACCGATATGGAATTGCTGGAGCAGAACCAGCAGCAACTGGTCGAGATGCAGGCCGAGTACGAGATGCAGCAACAGCAGCTGACGGAGTTGCAGGAGCGCCTGCCGCTGGCCGATGCCGAGCGCCGCAAACAGCGCGATGCCGTGCAGGACCTGGAAAGGCAACTGGCGCAGACCGAAGCACGCCTGCATGCCTTGCAACAATTGCAGGCGCAGCTCGACAACGACAAGAACCTGAAAGCCTGGCTGACGCAGCACCAGCTGGATAACGCGCCGCGCCTGTGGCAATCCATCCGCATCGAGCAAGGGTGGGAAGACGCGCTGGAAGCGGTGTTGCGCGAACGCATCAACGCGCTGGCGCTGCCGCGCCTGGAAGATGCGGCCAGTTGGAGCGATGCTCCGCCCGCCAAACTGGCGGTGTATGCGGCGGATGGTTCGCGTTCGAACCAGACTGCGTCGCAGTCCGGCCTGACCCCGCTGGCCAACTACGTGCGCTGCCAGGATGCACAGGCGACAGCGGTCGTGACCGACTGGCTGTCCGGTGTGTTCGCGGTGGGCAGTTTGAACGAAGCGATGAGCCTGCGCGGCAATTTGGCAGCGGGGGCATGGCTGGTGACGGCACAGGGCCACCTGGTCGGCGCGCACAGCGTCCTGTTCCATGCGCCGGACAGCCAGTTGCACGGTGTGCTGGCCCGCCAGCGCGAGATCGAACAATTGCAACAGGAAGCGCAGCAGCGCCGTGAAGCACTGGAGCAGGGCAAGCTGCAGTCGGCACAGGCCGAAGAGATGTACCAATCCGTCAACGCGCGTATCGCTCCCATGCGCAGTTCCACCACTGATCTGCAGCAGCGCCAGCACGGCTTGCAGATGCAGATACTGAAACTGACCCAGGCCAACGAACGCACGCAGGAACGCAACGTACAGATCGCGCAGGAGTTGGAAGAACTGGCCGAGCGCGTGAACAACGAACAGCGCCAGATGCAGGAGATCGCCGAGCAGATGGAGATCCAGCGCGAGAAGTTATCGTCGCAGCAGATGGAAAGCGATCAGGCGCGGCAGCAATCCGGCACCCAGGACAATCTGCTGCGCGAGCAGCGCGACCGCGCGCAGAAGGCGCAGCACGAATTGCAGGAAGCACGATTCTTCGCCAAGACCTGTGCGGAGAAACTGGCCGATCTGGAACAGAACCTGAAACAGCAGGGCGAGACGCTGACGCAACTGGAAGAGGCGCTGGCGCACAGCCGCAACGAGCAGGCGAACCTGAGCGAAGGTGATGCGGACCAGCAATTGCAGGGAGCGCTGCAGCAGCGCCAGATACACGAACAGGCGCTGGCCGAAGCGCGCAACATCCTGGAAAACGCCACGCTGAACCTGAACCGCATGGAACAGGAGCGCATGGCCTGCGAGCAGAAACTGCACCCCTTGCGCGAGAAAGTGAGCGAGATCACGCTGAAGGAGCAGGAAGCTCGCATCCAGTACGAACAGTGGGCGGAGCAGTTGCAGGGGGTGGACGAAGAGCCGCTGCTGCCGCTGATCGAAGGCGCCAAGGCGGGCGGGTTACAGAACGAATTGACGCGCCTCGGCAACGAGATCACGGCGCTGGGCGCGGTGAATCTGGCGGCCCTGGAGGAATTGCAGACGGCGCAGGAGCGCAAGACTTATCTGGATGCGCAGGCAAAAGACCTGAACGAGGCGATCGAGACTTTGGAAGATGCGATCCGCCGCATCGACAAGGAATCACGCGACCTGCTGATGGCGACCTACGACGAGGTGAACCGTCATCTGTCCGAGCTGTTCCCGATCCTGTTCGGCGGCGGCGATGCCAAGCTGGTGCTGACCGGAGAGGAGATTCTCGACAGCGGCGTGCAGGTGATGGCGCATCCGCCGGGCAAGAAAAACGCATCCATCCATCTGTTGTCCGGTGGCGAAAAGGCGCTGACGGCTATTTCACTGGTGTTTTCGCTGTTCCAGCTCAATCCCGCGCCGTTCTGCGTGCTGGACGAAGTGGATGCGCCGCTGGACGATACCAATACCGAACGACTGTGCAAACTGATCCAGAAGATGTCCGAAAAGACCCAGTTCGTCTACATCAGTCACAACAAGATCACGATGGAGATGGCGCACCAGCTGATCGGCGTGACCATGCAGGAGCGCGGCGTCTCCAAGGTGGTGTCGGTGGATATCGAAGAGGCGATGAAGCTAAGCGAGGACAGCGGCAAGGCCGCTGTGGTTGCGGCCTAGTTGCAGTTTGTGCTGACCGCCTTGTTTGCCTCCTCCAGACGTTGGGCGCGCGCGTTATCATCAAGGACAGTGCGCTCTCCCTTTTCATCATAAGTGACCAGACGAGTACCTTCTTCGATGGAGCGAAGCATTTGCCGCGCGGCATCGCAGTTACGCTTCTTTGTTTCAGACTCTGCATCCTGCTGAGATTTTTTCTGAGCAGCCTCATCTTTTTCCAGCCTGGACTTTTTCAAGTCAGCTTCCCGTTCTGCGATGTTTTTTGGTGAGTAACTGGTCGGGGCTTCTGCTTGTCCTTTTCCTGAGATATTCCGAACAGATTCAGATTTCACATCGGGAGGTCGAGTGTCCGAGTAATGCACTTTACCTTCCGAATCAACCCATTTGTTCAGTTCGGCATTGGCGTTCAGAGCGGTTATCGCAATTGCGATAGTAAAAAAAAGTCGTTTCATGATGTCCTCCGAAAATGACTATCGCGAAACTAGCTGTTAATTTGTCCCGCGTCAATTTATGATAGCGCCCGAGTTTTATGCCTGCCTCCCGAATTCGGAGGCTATGCAACGACAACCAGCGGAGTAGCAAGCCGAAATGTCACACATACAAACGCCGGCAAATATCGACCAGGATTACTATCTGGTCGATAGGAACCAGGATCTGGTGCTCAGGTTGTTCCGCTCGTATTACCGGGCGCACCAGAATTCGGGGAAGCTGTTTGACGACTTCCCCGATTTCTTCCTGGTCAAGCCCATCGTGCTTAAGGATGTCGATCTGGTGACCCGAGCCTCCGACAAACTCATCCTCGACGATTGCATCCACCGCGCACAGGAACGCAAAGGCTACATCGGTGTCAGCAAGCGCATGAACCCGAAATTGAAGTACTACTGGCTGGAACTGACCGTGCTGCCTTTCGTGCTGGGCGATTCGGTGACCGAGAACAATAAGAGCGAATTCTTCTATGTCCTCAGCAATTTCATCGAGTACACCAAGCAACACCCCAAGACCTATGGAGATATCACTGCCGAGATCGATTCGGACAAGGATCTGGCTCTGATGCTTAAGGAGATCAACAAGCAAGGCGACCACTTGCGCCAGTTGATCCCGATCTACCCGCAGGAGATGCTGGTGCACTTCAATCCAAACTGGCCGATCAGCGAGGTGAACAAGCTGCTGATGACCCTGAAGGACAATGACCAGAGCTGGTGTGAGGTCTTTTTCGAATATCTGATCTATGTGATGGGCAGAAAGGGTAAGTAGGGCAATAGCCCTGCGGCCCAAGGGCAAGTTTTGATATAATGCGCGCTTTGCAGAGGAAGGTTCCCATGCGTATTACACAAAAAGCCCTCACCTTCGACGATGTGCTGCTACTTCCGGCACATTCCAACGTCCTCCCGCGCGATGTCAGCCTGCGCACCCAGCTTAGCCGCAACATCACCCTGAACATTCCGCTGCTTTCGGCAGCGATGGATACCGTCACCGAGGCGCGCCTGGCGATCGCTTTGGCACAGGAGGGCGGCATCGGTATCGTGCACAAGAACATGACTGCCAAGGAGCAGGCGGCACAAGTCGCCAAGGTGAAGCGCTTCGAAAGCGGCGTCGTAAAAGACCCTATTACCATCGCGCCCAATATGACCGTGCGCGACGTGCTCAATCTGACCCGCCAGCACAAGATTTCCGGTCTTCCCGTAGTGGAAGGAAAGAAAGTGGTCGGCATCGTGACCAACCGCGACCTGCGTTTTGAGAGCAATCTCGACCAGTCCATCACCAATATCATGACGCCGCGCGAGCGGCTTATTGTCGTCAAGGAAAACGCCAATCGCGACGAGGCGCGCAGCCTGATGCACAAGCACCGTATCGAGCGCGTGCTGGTAGTGAACGATGCCTACGAGTTGTGCGGCCTCATCACGGTAAAAGACATACTGAAATCCAGCGAACACCCGCTGGCCTGCAAGGACGAATTGGGACGTTTGCGCGTCGGCGCAGCCGTCGGCGTGGGTGAGGGCACGGAAGAGCGCGTGACATTGCTGGTCGAAGCCGGGGTGGACGTGCTGGTGGTGGATACCGCCCACGGCCATTCGCAGGGCGTGCTGAGCCGTGTGCAGTGGGTCAAGAAGAATTTCCCCAAGGTCGATGTGATCGGCGGCAACATCGCCACTGCCGCCGCGGCCAAAGCGCTGGTCGATCATGGCGCGGATGCAGTCAAGGTGGGTATCGGCCCCGGTTCCATCTGCACCACGCGTATGGTGGCAGGTGTGGGCGTTCCCCAGATATCGGCCATCCAGAATGTGTCCGATGCCTTGTCAGGAACCAGTGTCCCGTTGATTGCAGACGGAGGAGTTCGTTTTTCCGGCGACATCTCCAAGGCCATCGCGGCCGGTGCGAATACTGTCATGCTGGGCGGCCTGTTCGCGGGTACCGAAGAAGCACCGGGCGAGATCGAGTTGTATCAGGGACGTTCGTACAAGAGCTACCGCGGCATGGGTTCTCTGGGCGCGATGCAGCAGGGCTCCAAGGATCGCTATTTCCAGGACACAGAAGGCAACAACGACAAGCTGGTTCCCGAAGGCGTGGAAGGCCGCGTGCCTTACAAGGGCAGCGTGCTGGCGGTGATACACCAGTTGCTGGGCGGATTGCGCGCCAGCATGGGTTACCTGGGTTGCCCGGACATTCCCACCGTGCATGCCAAAGCCGAGTTTGTCGAGATCACCTCTGCCGGTATCCGCGAATCGCACGTGCACGACGTGCAGATCACCAAAGAAGCGCCGAACTATCACATCGATTAACTGCGGGAAGGGAGAAGGGGAAAGAGGGAAGGGTAAAACCGCACACCTTCACCCTTGAGCGCCACAGGCGCGTTCCCTTCACCCTTCACCCTTCACGGTTCTTAAAACATGCACAAAAAAATCCTCATCCTCGATTTCGGTTCCCAGTACACCCAACTCATTGCCCGCCGCGTGCGCGAGACGCATGTTTATTGCGAACTGCACCCGTGGGACATGAGCGAGGCGGACATTCGGGCTTTCGATCCGGCAGGCATCATCCTGTCGGGTGGACCGAATTCCGTTTATGAGGAAGAGACGCCGAAAGCGCCGCAAGTTGTGTTCGATCTGAAGGTGCCGGTGTTCGGTATCTGCTACGGCATGCAGACTATGGCAGCCCAGTTGGGCGGCAAGGTCGAGAGCGGCAAGGTGCGCGAGTTCGGTTATGCCGAGATCCGCGCGCAGGGGCACTCAAAATTGTTTGACGGTATCCAGGACAAGACCAATGCCCAGGGGCACGGCCTGCTCGATGTGTGGATGAGCCATGGCGACAAGGTGACGGCTCTCCCGTCCGGATTTACTGCGATCGCTTCCAACGAAGCTACACCGTTCGCCGCCATGGCAGACGAGGCGCGCCGCTATTACGCGGTGCAGTTCCATCCGGAAGTCACCCACACCTATCAGGGCAAGGCCATCATCGGCCGTTTCGTACACGACATCTGCGGTTGCGGCCAGGACTGGAACATGCCGGACTATATCGCCGAAGCAGTGACGAAGATAAAGGCGCAGGTCGGCAAGGATGAAGTCATCCTAGGCCTGTCCGGCGGCGTGGACTCTTCTGTGGCGGCGGCGCTGATCCATCGCGCCATCGGCGACCAGTTGACCTGCGTATTCGTGGATAACGGCCTGCTCCGTTTGCACGAAGGCGAGCAGGTGATGGAGACTTTTGGCAAGAATATGCACATGAAGGTCATCCATGTGGATGCCAGCGGCGAATTCATGAAACACCTCACGGGTGTCACCGATCCCGAGCAAAAGCGCAAGGTCATCGGGCGCGAGTTCGTGGAAGTGTTCCAGCGCGAATCCGCCAAGCTCAAGAGCGCCAAATGGCTGGCGCAGGGCACCATCTATCCGGACGTGATCGAATCGGCGGGGGCCAAGACCAAGAAGGCGCACGCGATCAAATCGCATCACAACGTGGGCGGACTGCCGGAATCCATGCATTTGAAACTGCTGGAGCCGTTGCGCGAACTGTTCAAGGACGAAGTGCGCGAATTGGGTGTGGCACTCGGTCTGCCTGCCGACATGGTGTACCGCCATCCCTTCCCCGGTCCCGGTCTGGGCGTACGCATCCTAGGCGAAGTGAAGCGCGAGTACGCCGAGCTGCTGCGCCGCGCCGATGCGATCTTCATCGAAGAACTGCGCAACACCAAAGATGCCGATGGCAAGAGCTGGTACGACAAGACCTCGCAGGCGTTCACTGTGTTTCTGCCGGTCAAGTCGGTTGGCGTGATGGGGGATGGCCGTACCTACGAATGGGTCGTCAGTTTGCGCGCTGTGCAGACACAGGACTTCATGACCGCACACTGGGCGCACCTGCCTTACGAGCTGCTGGGCAAAGTGTCCAACCGGATCATCAACGAAGTGCGCGGGATCAACCGTGTGGTGTACGACATCTCCGGCAAGCCGCCCGCCACCATCGAGTGGGAGTGATTCCAGGCATTGCTGCGGTGTGGATGAATCACTGAGAACGGACATGCATCCATTCGCAATCTATCGCTGGTCGGATATTCCCAAACTGCTGATACTGGCAGTGCTGTATGCACTGCTTATCCTGCTCGTCCTTTCCTATCTGACTACGGACGGAAACATCTCGCCGGTCTGGCTGCCCAGCGGATTGGGATTGGCTGCCCTGCTGCTGCTCGGGAAGAGATACTGGCCCGGGATATTCATCGGCGCGTTGGCAGCCTATCTGTCAGTGGACCGTTCGCTCACGGTTTCATTTTTTATTGCAGCCAGTAATGTCATCGAACCGTTGCTCGCGCTCTGGCTGCTTTCGCTTCCCAAACGCTTCGATCCGCAATTGCGGGATCCCCGGGACTACCTCTGGCTGATCCTGATCGGTACCTTCGTGGCCATGCTGTCGGCCAGCATCGGTATCGTCACTTTGTCGGTGGCGGGCATGTTGCCAGCGGAAGCGGTCATGGCTGGCTGGATGCACTGGTGGCGGGGGAATCTGTTCGGCATCGGACTGGTCACGCCATTCCTGCTGATCTGGCGCTATCTGCCGGCGGGTTGGTGGCGAGGAAAGGGCAGAGGGGTGGAGACGGTGCTGTTTGTAGCCTCATCGTTCCTGACCAGCATGGTCGCTTTTCACGGCTGGACGCTCGGCATGTTCCTGGATGTTCCGCTCGGCTATCTGATGTTCCTGTTTGTGCTCTGGGGAGCACTGCGTTTCGGCCGGCACGGCGTCATGCTGATCCTGTTGCTGTCAGCGTTACAAGGCGTGCTGGGCGCACTGGATGGTGTCGGTTTCTTTGCTTCGGACATCGCCACCGGTCTGGCCAATTTCTGGCTCTATATGATGAGCCTGACTTTCGTCGGCATCGTGCTGGCGACCAGCATACGGCAGCAACGGGATGATGCGGAAGCGCTGAGCGAGAGCAAATCGACTTTGCATGCCATCCTCGACCATGCGCCGGTGGGTATCTGGTTCGTCGGTGTCGATGGGCGCTATCGCTTCGTCAATAAGCGGTTCTGCGATGCCGTTGGTATCCCGGAAACGGGTTTCCTGTTGACGGAGAATCTGCCCGAACTGCTGGGGAACGAGATCGCGGCGAACTGTCTGGCTTCGAATCGTGCCTGTCTGGAGCAGGATGAGCCTTACGTCTCCGTCGAGAGGCTTCCTCTGGCGGACGGTAAATTGCACCAGTTGGAGGTCACCAAGGCCAAAATGCGCGATGCGCGCGGCGAGGTTGTTGGCACCATCGGCATCTCGGTGGACATCACCGCGCGCAAGCAGGCCGAAGAGGCGCTACGCGAGAGCGAGGCGCGCTGGAGTTTTGCGCTGGAGGGCGGCGGCGACTGCGTCTGGGATTGGGATCTGCAAAACAACGAAGTCTCGCTCTCCAAGGGCGGCAAAGCCATGTTCGGTTTTGCCGACGACGAGATCGGCAACAGCATGTCGGAATGGAACGCGCGCGTGCATCCCGAGGAGGTCAGCCGTCTGCTGCTGCAGATCGGCGAATTCTTCCATCAGAAGCAGGACAAGTTCGTGGCCGAGTATCGCGTGCGCTGCAAGGACGACAGCTGGAAATGGGTGCTCACGCGCGGCATGGTCTCGCACCGCAACGAGGAGGGGCGAGTCATCCGTATGATAGGCACGCATACCGATCTGACCGAACGCAAGCAGGCTGAAGAGACCATCCAGCGTCAGGCGCACTATGACGCACTCACGCAATTGCCCAACCGCCGCCTGTTCCGCGATCGTCTGGAACAGACTATCAAGACAGCCAGACGCGACCATAGCGCCTTTGTCCTTATGCTCATCGATCTCGACCACTTCAAGGAGGTCAACGACACGCTGGGGCACGATGCGGGCGATTTCCTGCTGGTGGATGCCGCGCAACGCCTGCTGCATTGCGTGCGCGAATCCGACACTGTGGCACGCATGGGCGGTGACGAATTCGTGGTGATCCTGCCGGATATCGATGATACGGCGAGCATAGAGCGTATCGCGCAGAAGATCATCGACAAGCTGGCTTCGCCTTTCCTGCTGGGTGAAGAGAAGGCCTTCATCTCCGCCAGCATCGGCATCACGCTCTATCCCAGCGATGCAGACAGCATGGAAACCCTGATGAAGAATGCCGATCAGGCCATGTATGTCGCCAAGAACCTGGGCCGCAACCGCTTCAGCTATTTCACCCCGGCTTTGCAGGAGAAGGCGCAGAATCGCATGCGCCTGGTCAACGACCTGCGCGATGCGCTGTCGTCCAACCAGTTTGTGGTGTACTACCAGCCCATCATCGATCTGGCCACGGGTGACATCCACAAGGCCGAAGCGCTGATACGCTGGATGCACCCCACGCGCGGCATGGTCAATCCCGCCGATTTTATCCCGCTGGCCGAAGAGACCGGCATGATCGTCGAAATCGGAGATTGGGTGTTGCGGCAGGCGATGACCCAGGTGAAGCGCCTGCAGGCCAGCCACCACAAAGGCTTCCAGATCAGCGTCAACAAATCACCGGTGCAGTTCCACAAGGACAGTCCGCTGAAAGCGGAGGAGTGGTTGCAGGAACTGGAGCAGAACGGTCTGCATGCCAGCAGTCTGGTGGTCGAGATCACCGAAGGCGTGCTGCTGGACGACGATGGCAACGTCAAGGAGAGGTTGCTGGCATCGCGCGATGCGGGTATCCAGGTCGCGATAGACGATTTCGGCACCGGCTACTCCTCGCTGGCCTACCTGAAGAAATTCGATATCGACTATCTGAAGATTGACCAGACTTTCGTCAACAACCTTGGAAATCATCCCGACGATATGGCACTATGCGAGGCAATCATCGTCATGGCACACAAGCTCGGACTGAAGGTCATCGCCGAAGGTGTCGAGACCGAGCAACAGCGCGACCTGCTGGTACAGGCCGGATGTGATTTTGCACAAGGGTTCCTGTTCTCCAGGCCGCTACCGGCCGCGGAACTGGAAAAGCTGCTTAGCAAAGAGTAGTTCCTGATTCCAGGCGGGGCCATGACGGATCAAAGCGAAATACAGATCGGCATCCTCAAATACGTACTGTTCTACGCCATCTTTGCTGGCCTCTGGATAATGGTCTCCGATCCAATGGTCACCATGCTCGTTTCCGAGCCTGACCATATACTCATCGCCAACACCATCAAGGGCTGGTTCTTCGTCGCTGTCACCTCGGCCCTGTTCTACGGATTGATGCGCCGCATCGTGCGCAGGATGCAGGATAACCTGGCACGCGAGAAGGCACTGCAGGCGGAAAAACTGCGTGCGCTGCAACTGCTTGACGGTATCGCCGAAGGCTCTACCGACGCCATCTTCGCCAAAGACACCCAGGGGCGTTACTTGCTGTTCAACCAGGCTGCCGCGCGTTTCATCGGAAAAACAGAGGCCGAGGTGCTGGGCCGGGACGACACCGAACTGTTCTCGCCGGCCGACGCCAGGACAGTCATGGCGGGAGACCGCCAGGTGATGGACTCGAATCTGACCATGACCTATGAGGATTCAGTCGCGACCAAGAGCGGGCGGACGGTGTTCCTGTCGACCAAAGGCCCGTTGCACGATACGGACGGGAAAGTGATCGGACTGTTTGGTATCTCGCGCGACATCACCGGAATGAAAGTGATCGAGGATGCGTTAAGGCGCGAACGCGACCGCAACCAGCGATATCTGGATACCGTGCAGAACATCATGCTGGCGCTGGATTCGGAAGGGCGCGTCAGCATGATCAACCAATACGGCTGCACCTTGCTTGGTTACCGCGAGAGCGAGTTGCTGGGGCAGAACTGGTTCACTACCTGTTTGCCGCAACCGGAGGGTATCGAGACTGTATTTCCAGTGTTCCGCCAGGTCATGTCGGGAGATATGGCACTCGTCGAAACTTACGAGAACGATGTGTTGTGCCGCGACGGCTCGAAACGCGCGGTAGCCTGGCACAACGTATTCCTGAAGAACGAGGCGGGCAACATCATCGGCACGCTCAGTTCGGGCGAAGACATCACCGAACACAAGCGTGCAGAAGCACAGATCCACCGTCTCGCCTATTACGATTCCCTGACCGAACTGCCCAATCGCACGCTGTTGCTGGACCGGCTCGGCATGATCGTGCCGATCGCATCGCGGCAACACAGGCATGATGCATTGCTGCTGTTCAATCTCGACCGTTTCAAGAACATCAACGACACCAGCGGCCAGGCGATCGGCGATTCGCTGCTCAAGGTCGTCGCGAAAAGGCTGAGCGGCGTGCTGCGCGAGGGCGACGTGCTGGCACGCCTGTCGGGCGACGAGTTCGCGATCCTGCTCCCCGACCTGGCGCACGAGGTGAACGCGGCGGCACACCAGACCATGCATGTGGCGGAGAAGATCCATTTCAGCTTGCGCGATCCGTTGCGGCTGGGCGAGGAACAGTTCGTGCTGACGGCCAGCATCGGCATCGCGCTGTTTCCCGTCGAGGAATCCGATACACCTCTGGACATATTGCGCCGTGCACAGACCGCGCTGCACCGTTCCAAAGCGAATGGCGGCGGGCAGACCACCCTGTTCGAGATCAGCATCGACGAGGTGGCCAAGCAGCGCTTCCTCATCGAGCGCGACCTGCGGCTGGCCATCCCCGCGGGGCAGTTGCGGCTGTATCTGCAACCGCAGGTCGATCCTTCCGGCAAGATCGTCGGGGCGGAAGCGCTGGTGCGCTGGCAACATCCGGAACGCGGACTGATCACGCCCGGCATGTTCATTCCCATTGCGGAAGAATCCGATCTCATCATCGAACTCGGCCACTGGGTGTTCGGGGAGGTCTGCAAACTGATCGCTAGCGAAGCGGTGTGCGGCAAGCCTTGTCGCATCTCGGTGAACATCAGCGCGCGCCAGTTCCGTCAGCCCGATTTCGTCGCTTGGGTGAAGAACGAACTCATCGCCAGCGGAGCCGAGCCGATGCATCTGACCTTAGAGGTGACCGAGGGCGTGGTGATCGACAACATCAGCAGCGTGATCGCCAAGATGAACGAACTGGCGGATATGGGCATCCATTTTTCGCTGGATGATTTCGGCACCGGCTATTCTTCGCTCGCCTACCTGAAGAGGCTGCCTATACACGAGCTGAAGATCGACAAGACCTTTGTGCAGGATGCGCCAAGCGATCCGGATGATGCTGCACTGGTAGAGACCATCCTCGCGGTGGCAAAGCTGATGCGTCTCAAGGTGGTGGCAGAGGGCGTGGAAACAGCGGAGCAGGCCGAATTCCTCAACCAGCGCGGACAGGTCATCCATCAGGGATATTTGTTCGGAAAGCCGCAACCGGCGGCAGAATTCATCAGCCTTCTGACCAGCAAGTCAAAACCATAAACGACCTCAGTCGTTCTAAATAGCCCGTTTTTCCGCCTTTATTCCGCGCTTGAGCCTGATGCTGACCTGATACTTTAGCGTCGAGCCGATGCCCTTGGCATCCTTTAGCGAAAGAGGTGGAACATGTCTGCACAGAAAAATATCCGTTTGGTCTCTTCCCGCGACGAGGCGGATCCCGCCGAATCCGAAGCGATACTGGAATCGCGCGGTCGCGTCGAGGCCGAGATCGAGGCACAGTTGGCAGCCCAGGCGCGCGCCCGTGCCGAGGCTCATGCCCGTGCCGTGCTGCAGGACAAGGCAAAGCAGGAGAGCGAACTCGCCGAACTGGTCGAAGTGCGCACCCGTGCCGAGGCCGAGATCATCAATGAAGTGCAGGTTCGTGCCGGGCTGGAACGCGAACTCAGCGCTGCCGCACATGCCAAGCGCAAGACCGAGGAGAGTCTGACCGAAGCGGTGCGCGAAAAACTGGAAGCTGAAAGACAGGCACAGGCCGAACTCGAACAGCGCATGGCCGCCGAACAACGCCTGCGCGAGGAACTGGAGCGGCAGGCGAAACTGGATCGCGAAGCGGCCTTGCTGGCCCAGGAGAAGGCGCAGACCGAGGGGCTGGTCACGCAGAGCAAACAGCACAAACTCAAGTCCGAGAAAGAAGCGATGGCGATGGTTAACGCCAAGCTCACCGCCGAAGACTCGGCGCAGGATGCGATGAATGCCCGCGTGCGTGCCGAGATGACCGCGCTGGCCGAGAAACAGACCCGTGTGGCCGCAGAGCTGGAAGCCGAGCGCGCTGCCACGGAACGGGCCGCGGAAGAACGCAAGCTGCTGGAGACGGTGGAGCTGCGCATCAAGGTTGAACAGGAAGCGCAGGCGGAAGTCTCCGCCCGCGTCGCTGCCGAACTGAGACTGGCCGAAGCCGCAAAACAGGCCGTCGAGAAAGAACAGGCCGAACGTCTGGCGGCTGAACGCAAACTTCAAGCCGAGCAGGAGATGCTGAGTCTGCTCGAGTCGCGCGTGCAGGCCGAACAACTGGCGCTCAGGGAACGCGAAGCGGCCAATGCGGTGCTGATGCAGATCGAACTGGAAGCGCGCGATCTGCTGTCCGCCGAAGAGCAGGCCAAACGCGCTGCCGAAGTCAAACTGCAAGCCGAGCGCGAACTCATGGAGATGGCACAGCAGCGCGCCGAAGCTGATATGCGCGCCTCGCATGCTGTCGAGATGCAAGTGCATGCCGAGACGGAAGCGATCGAGCTGGCCAACCAGCGCTATGAGATGGCCGAATGTGCCCGCAGCATCGCCGAAGGCAAGGCCGAACTGGAGCGCGAGACCTTTGCTGCCGAACAGGCGCGTGCCAATGCCGACGAGCTGGCCGCAAGGGAGCTGCAGAAGAAGCTGGACACGATCAACGCCTATCTGCCGCTGGCCGAACAGCATGCACGGATGATGGTGGAATCCTGCCTGGCCGAGGAGGAGCGACTGGCTGCGGAGACCGCCGCCGTCATCGCCCTGCAACAGCACACCGATGCCGACCGCGCTGCCACCGAAGCCGCCGAACTGCGCCGCGATCTGGACGAGGAAGCGGCAAAGGTTGCACAAGCGCGGGCAATTGCGGAGAATGAGGCTATCGACAAGATCACCCTGCGTATGGACACCGAACTGAAAGCCATCGAAGCCGACAACGAATGCATTGCCGCCGAAGTGCGCGCGCAGGAGATCGCCGCCGCCAAGGCAGCACTGGCCGCGCAGATACTCGCTTCGGCAAGAGAGAAGGAAGAGCTGGAGATGCGTGCGCTGAATATGGCCAAAGCCCAGGCGGAAGCGCTGGCGCAGGCGGTCAGGACAGAAGAAGAGACGGTGCAGGTGCAAGCCCGTGCCGCCGTATTGGCCCGTCAGCGTATGGCTGTCGCCGAGCAGGCCAAACTTCAGGCTGAACAACGCGAGCGCGACGAAGCCGCTTTGCTCGAACAGGAACAACGCAATCAGCAAGCTGAAGAAAGTTTCGCCGAGTCGCGCATGCAACGCCTGGCGGCTGAGCGCCAGGCCGCTGCCGAGCAAGCCAAACTGATGGCGGAAACGCGTGAACGCGAAGAAGCTGCTTTACTCGATATGCAACAACGCAACCTGCAAGCCGAAGAACGCCTCGCTATTGCTCGCAGGGAACGTCTGGATGCGGAACAGAACGCAGTCAAGGCGGCCGAGGAGCGCATCGAGGCCGAGCAGCAAGCCACCGAAGCGGCACGCCAGCGCGGTCTGGCCGAGTTGCTGGCACAGCAGACCGCCAACGAGAACGCCGAGATGCAGGAACAGTTGATCGCCACCCTGACGGCGGGCGAGGAGTTGGAACGCGGCTTGATCAATGAGAATAGCGAAGAGCTGCGCCATGCCAAGGCACAGCTGGAAACCGGCAAGCTGTTGCAGAAACTGCGCAAGACCCACCGTGTGAATCGTATCTCGCAATTCGCCCTGGCCGCTTCGTTGTTGCTGAGCGTCGGGCTTTGGGTGAACGGTTCCGGCACAAAAGCGCCGGCGGTGGAAAGCGTAGCGAGCGGAAATGTCGCTGCGGTGCAAGTCGCACCCGAACAGAAGACGGAAGAGGTCGCCAGGGTGGCAAGCCTGCGCCTCGCCACCGGTTTGGGCGACAAGACGGCGCAGAAGCCGCAGACGGAAGTCGAAAAAGAGTTCTAAACAGGGATCAGGGAAGGGAAAGACAAACGGGGGCGTCAGCCCCCGTTTTCATTTGCTGCATTGCACAGCGATCAGTATTTGGTCACGCGGGCGACGCCGTCGCTCTCGATGACCCGTACCTTCTCACCGACGGCGATTACCTCACTGTCGCCGACCGTCTGCACCACCGAGATGTAACTGCCGTCTTCAAGCTTGATGGCGTATTCGATGCCGTCCTCGCGCGTGTAGCCTTCCTCAGCTGCCGCGCCGACCACACCGCCGACCACCGCACCGAGCACTGCGGCGACTTCGCCGGTCTTGCCCTGGGCCGCGCCGCTGCCGGCGATGCCGCCGACGATGGTGCCCGCAGCTGTGCCGACCTGGCTCTTGGTGCCTTCGATGCGCACCATATGCATGCTTTCAACCACACCGACCCTGAAGTGCTGCACCTGACGCACCTGGTCGCGGGTATAGACATCGCCGCCTTTTTCGCTGGCACAGCCGGCCAGCAGCAAGGCAGAAGCGAACGGAACGATCAGTAATGTTTTCATGGCGATCTCCTTATGCGCTGGTTCGTTGCGCACCTTGCGCATCGTCTGCATCTTCGTCATCCAGATCGGGCGCAGGTTCCCCTGGTTTCCACTGTTTCAGCAACAAAGCGTTGCTGACCACCGATACCGAGCTCATCGCCATGGCGCCGCCCGCGATCATCGGGTTGAGCAGGCCGAGACCGGCCAGCGGGATGCCGAGCACGTTGTAGGCGAAAGCGAAGAACAGGTTCTGGCGGATCTTGGAGAGCGTCACCTTGGACAGATCGATGGCATCCGCCACGCTGTTGAGGTCGCTGCGCATCAGCGTGATGTCGGCCGCCTCGATGGCGATGTCGCTGCCGCTCTTCATGGCGAAGCTCACGTCGGCGGCGGCCAGCGCGGGCGCGTCGTTGATACCGTCGCCGACCATGCCGACCACGGTCTGTTCGTTCCTGAGCGAGGTGACATAGCTGGCCTTGTCCTGCGGCGACACTTCGGCGATGTATTCCTCGATGCCCGCCTGTTGCGCGATGGCGAAGGCGGTGACCTGGTTGTCGCCGCTCAGCATCACCACTCGTATGCCCATCTCCTGCAGGCGGGCGACGGCGACGCGGCTGCTGTTGCGGATCTTGTCGGCGAAGGCGATGTAGCCGAGCAGCACGTTCTCGCGCGCGACCGCGATCACGCTCTTGCCCTGTTGCTGCAATGCCAGTACCGATGCGTCATCCAGTGCGACGCCCTGTTGCGTGATAAAGGCTGGCGAGCCGAGCATATAGAGCGAACCGTCCAGCGTCGCGCGCAAACCGCCTCCCGGTGTCTCGTTAAACTCGGCGATCGGCAACGGCATGATCGCCTGTGCCTTGGCGTGCTCCATGATCGCGCCGGAGAGCGGGTGCGTGGAATGCTGCGCCAGACTGGTGGCGATGCGCGTCAATTCGCCCACGCCGCTGGCGGCGCTGGGGCGCAGGTCGGTGAGGGCGGGTTTGCCTTCGGTCAGTGTGCCGGTCTTGTCCAGCACCAGCACGGAAAGTTTGTGTGCGCGTTCCAGCGCCGCAGCATCCTTCACCAGTATCCCTTCGCGTGCGGCCAGGCCGCTGGCGACGACGACGGTGATGGGTGTCGCCAGACCCAGCGCGCAGGGACAGGCGATGACCAGCACCGAGACTGCTGTGATGAGCGCATAGGAAAAATCTTTTTCCACGTACAGCCAGACAAAGAAGGTGATGACAGCGAGCACCAGCACGACCGGCACGAAGATGCCGGAGATCTTGTCGGCCAGGCGCTGGATCGGCGCTTTCGAACCCTGTGCCTGCTCGACCAGGCGCACGACCGCAGCCAGTTGTGTATGGCTGCCGACCGCGGTGGCGCGGCATTTGATCACGCCCTGATGGTTGAGCGTGGCGGCGTACACCTTGTCGTTCGCCTGTTTGGTTTGCGGCATGCTTTCGCCGGTGAGCATGCTCTCGTCCAGCGACGAGGTGCCGTCCAGCACGACCCCGTCCACGGGCACGTTCTCGCCGGGACGCACGATGAAGATGTCGTCCGGGCGCAAAGAACCTACCGGGACATCCAGCACCGCGCCGTTGCGCTCCACATGGGCGATCTTGGGCTGCAACTGGATCAGTTTTTCGATGGCGCTGGATGCCTTGGCCTTGGCGCCCATCTCCAGTAGCTTGCCCATCAGCACCAGCGTGATCAGCACCGCGCTGGATTCAAAGTACACCGGCTGGTGGATATCGAGCACGACGATGGCGACACTAAGGAAATAGGCGGCACTGGTGCCCAGCGCCACCAGCAGGTCCATGTTACCGCTGCCGTGTTTGATGCTGGCCCAGGCACCGCGATAGAAGCGCGCGCCGATCCAGAACTGCACCGGCGTCGCCAGCAGCCACTGCATCCAGGTCGGAACCATCAGGTGGATGTCGAAAATCATCAGCAACATTTCCAGGATCATCGGCGTAATGAGTCCCAGCGCGATAAAGAAACGCAGTTTTTCCAATTTGTAGGCTTTGACGCGATCCGCTTTTTCCGCGGCGAAGTCGCGCGTCACATGCGCGTCGAAGCCGGTATCGCGCACCGCCTTGATCAACTCGTCCACATTGGTGCGAGCGGGATCAAAGCTGATACTGGCCTTCTCGGTGGCCAGGTTCACCACGGCGGTGACTTCAGGTAGTTGATTCAATGCCTTTTCCAGGCGGCCGGAACAGGAGGCACAACGCATGCCGACGATCTGGAGGTCGGCGTGATTTTCTGCTTGGGACATGGGGAGAAATACTCGTGAAAAGAATAGGCCAAAAGATACGCTGGGGAGGGTTTCTTGTCCATCTTGACCTTGAGCCAAACGCGGTTTCCTGTTTCAATCCGGTTTCATTCAAAAAGCAGGGAAAAACATGGCTCAGGCAAGCATCGGCATCATCGGGGGGAGCGGTGTTTACGACATCGCGGGGCTGGAAAACAAGCGCTGGGAAAAGGTCGAATCTTCTTTCGGCGCACCGTCGGATGAATTGCTGTTCGGTGAACTCAACGGCGTCAAGCTGGCATTCCTGCCGCGCCACGGAAGAGGACACAAGATTCCCCCGTCCGAGATCAACTTCCGCGCCAACATCGACGTCTTGAAGAGGGTGGGGGTGAGCGATGTCATCTCGGTCAGCGCCGTCGGTTCCCTGCGCGAACACTTGACTCCCGGCACCTTCGTCATCGTCGACCAGTTCATCGACCGCACCTTCGCCCGGGAGAAATCGTTCTTCGGTACTGGCCTCGTGGCGCATGTCTCAATGGCGCATCCCGTGTGCAAACGCCTGGGCGACCATATCGAAGCAGCGGCCAAGGAAGCGAACATCAACGCCCTGCGCGGCGGCACTTATCTGGTGATGGAAGGTCCGCAGTTCTCCAGCCTCGCCGAATCCGAGCTGTATCGCCAATGGGGCTGCGACGTGATCGGAATGACCAACATGCCCGAAGCCAAGCTCGCCCGCGAAGCCGAACTCTGCTACGCCACTGTCGCCATGGTCACCGACTACGACTGCTGGCACCCTGACCACGACGACGTGACCGTGGAGCAGATCATCAAAGTGCTGCTGGCCAATGCCGACAAAGCCAAGACGCTGGTGAAGCATCTGGTGCCGCATGTCGGCAACGATGCCAAGGCCTGCGACTGCGGCTGCCGCACCGCGCTGCAATATGCGCTCATCACCGCGCCGGAAGCACGCGATGTATCAATGAAGAAGAAGCTGCAAGCGATAGCTGGGCGGGTGCTGTAATAATGCCGTCATTCCGGCGTAGGCCGGAATCCAGTGGTTTTAATGACTGGACACGGGCCTACGCCGGTGTGACGAACGATTTTGAATGCTGATACGCAGGCAAGCAATGACCGAACAACAATTACGTACTGAGTTACTGCAAACCTCCCGCCGCATGGTCGAACTCGGCCTCAACCGCGGCACGGCGGGCAACGCCTCGGCCCGCTGCGGCGACGACATCCTCATCACCCCGTCCGCCTTGCCGGTTGCCGAAATGACCGAGCAAGACCTGGTACTGATCGCCACAGACGGCAAAGTGCTGCAAGGCCGCAAGCCCTCCAGCGAATGGCGCTTCCACTGCGACATCTTCAATGCCCGCCCCGAGATTGGCGCCGTGCTGCACATGCATTCAACCTACGCCACCACCATGGCTTGCATGGGCCGTGACATACCCGCCGTGCACTATCACATCGCCATCGCAGGCGGCGACACCATCCGCTGCACTCCTTACACCATCTTCGGTGAACAGAACCTCTCCGACCTCGCGCTGGAAGCCTTGCGCGACCGCAAAGCCTGCCTGCTCGGCAACCACGGCATGATCGCCTTGGGCAAAGACCTGGACGATGCACTGTCTGTCGCGCATGAAGTCGAGTACCTGTGCGAGATCTACTGGCGCGCGTTGTCGGTGGACGAACCCAAGATACTCACCGCGCAGCAGATGCATGAGGTGAAAGCAAAGTTCGTAGAGTACAAGAAGCGTAGTTAGAATGATGCACTCAAAAAACCACGTCATTCCGGCGAAGGCCGGAATCCAGCGAAACAAATATCCCGCGCAGCGGACGAGATTGGAAGTATTTAGACCTGCTTCGCAGGAAGTATTCAATTGCCTGGATTCCGGCCTTCGCCGGAATGACGGGGTTTAAGAAGATTTTTGTTAATTGATATTCAGGAAACCACCATGCCCATCAAATCCCGAGTCCGCACCGTCCCCCATTACCCCAAACAAGGCATCATGTTTCGCGACATCACCACGGTGCTCAAAGACCCCGTCGGCCTGCGCGCCACCATCGACGAACTGGTGCGCCGCTACAAGGACGTGAAGATCGACAAGATCGCCGGCATCGAATCGCGCGGCTTTATCATCGGTACACCGCTGGCCTACGCGCTCGGCGTCGGCTTCGTGCCCATCCGCAAAAAAGGCAAACTGCCCGCCGAAACCATCGGCCACGACTACGCGCTCGAATACGGCACCGACCGCATCGAGATCCACACCGATGCCATCTCCAAGGGCGAAAAGATACTGCTGGTGGACGACCTCATTGCCACTGGCGGCACCGCAGAAGCTGCAGTCATTCTCATCGAGAAGATGGGCGGCAAGATCATCGAATGCTGCTTCATGATCGACCTGCCGGATATCGGTGGTCGCGCGCGGCTGGAGAAGCGCGGGCACAAGGTATTTTCGTTGTGCGAATTTGAAGGTGATTGATCCATGAAAGTCGAAACCCTGCGCTGGTTCAACAACCGGCTGGAAATGATAGACCAGCGCATCCTGCCTGCTGCGTTTGAATACCTGAGTTATTACACCGCCTCTTCGGTAGCCGAGGGCATACGCCATATGGTGGTGCGCGGTGCGCCTGCCATCGGTGTGGCGGCCGCCTATGGCGTGGCGCTGGAGGCACAGCATTTGCAGGAGAAATCTGCGGACGATTTCAAGTCGGGCATGGAGGCCGGCTTTACTGTGCTGGCGGCCAGCCGCCCGACGGCGGTGAATCTGTTCTGGGCCTTGCAGCGCATGCGCAAGGTGTGGGAAAGCGTTGCAGCGCAAACCACGCAACAAATCGCGCAGCGCTTGCTGGCCGAGGCGCATGAGATTCTGGCCGAGGATATCCGCATCAACAAGGCGATGGGCGCGCATGGTGCAGCCTTGCTCAAGGACGGGGCGCGGGTGTTGACGCATTGCAACGCGGGGGCGCTGGCGACGGCGGGGTGGGGCACGGCGCTGGGGGTGTTCCGCTCGGCGGTGGAGGCGGGCAAGAAGATTTCGGTCATCGCCGACGAGACGCGTCCTTTCCTGCAAGGCGCGCGGCTGACAGCGTGGGAGATGGTGCAGGAGAATATTCCGGTGACGCTGATCACCGACAATATGTCGGGTCATCTGATGGCGCACGGCGAGATCGACGCGGTGGTGGTGGGTACGGATCGCGTGGCGGCCAACGGCGATGTGGCGAACAAGATCGGCACTTATATGGTGGCGGTGCTGGCGAAGCGGCACAACATCCCGTTCTATGTGGCGTGCCCGCTCTCGACCATCGACCTGAATATCGCTTCGGGCAAGGACATCCCCATCGAGGAGCGTTCGGTGGAGGAGGTGAAGGGTTTCCGCGATTATCACTGGGCGGCGGAGGGGGTGAAGATACGCAATCCGGCGTTTGATGTGACCCCGGCCGAGCTGGTGACGGGGTTGATCACGGAAAAAGGGGTGGTGCTTGCTCCCGATGTCCATAACATCAAGAAGTTAATGTCCGCTTGAGTCCTCGCAAATCAGCAAACCCCGCTTCCCGCATGAAAACGCGGCGGGGTTTTGCTCGATACTCTTAAATACCTGTTTCCATTGGGCTGACCTTTTGGTACAATCCGCGCCGTTTTCAGATGGGCTTCAGGCCCGTTTTTTATTTGTGGGTACGAATATGGATGTGGCGAAGCTGGTAGAAACGACGCTGGCCGGCATGGGTTACGAGCTGGTCGATCTGGAGTTGTCCGGACGCGGATTGATGCGTGTATTCATGGACAAGCCGGACGGTATCGCGGTGGAAGACTGCGAGCGCGTAAGTAACCAGCTGGTGCGCCTGTTCACGGTGGAGGGGGTTGAGTACGAACGCCTCGAGATCTCTTCGCCGGGTCTGGATCGGGTAGTCAAGAAGGAAGCGGATTTTGTGCGGTTTGCCGGACAGAAGGTGCAGATCAAGGTGCGCGTGCCGTTGGCAGGTCGCAAGAACTTCGTCGGCATCATCGGCGAATTGAAGGATGGGGTTTTGCAGTTGGATGTGGATGGCAGCCCGGTAGCAATCGAGCTGTCTAATATGGACAAGGCACGTTTGGTGCCGGTGTTTTAATTCTAGGCTGGTTGGAGACTGTTATGAGTCGTGAAGTTCTGTTGTTGGTGGATGCCTTGGCGCGTGAAAAGAACGTGGACAAGGAGATCGTGTTCGGTGCGCTGGAATCGGCTTTGGCCTCCGCGACCAAAAAGCGTTTCTCGGAAGAAGAGGCGGATGTGCGCGTGAACATCGACCGCGAGACCGGCGAATACGAGTCCTTCCGCCGCTGGCAAGTGATGGATGACGAGACTTTCGAGACACCAGAACTGCACATCAAGCTGGAAGAAGCGCAGAAACGTGATCCGCATATCCAGATGGATGACTTCATCGAAGAGCCGCTGGAGAACATCGACTTCGGCCGTATCGGCGCACAGGCGGCGAAACAGGTCATCTTCCAGAAGATCCGCGATGCCGAGCGCGAACAGATCCTGGCCGACTTCATGGATCGCAACGAACACCTGGTGTCCGGTACGATCAAGCGCATCGAGCGGGGAAATGCCATCGTCGAATTCGGCAAGATCGAAGCGCTGCTGCCGCGCGATCAGATGATCCCGAAAGAGAACCTGCGCGTCGGCGACCGCGTCCGCGCCTATCTGTTGCGCGTCGACCGCACCGTGCGCGGCCCGCAGATCATCCTGTCGCGTATCACTACCGAATTCCTGAAGAAGCTGTTCGAGTTGGAAGTGCCCGAGATCGAGGAAGGCATCCTGGAGATCGTCAGCGCGGCACGCGATCCCGGTTCGCGCGCCAAGATCGCGGTGCGCAGCCACGACCAGCGTCTTGACCCCATCGGCACCTGCGTCGGCATGCGCGGTTCGCGCGTGCAGGCCGTGACCAACGAACTGGCGGGCGAGCGCGTCGACATCATTCTGTGGTCGGACGATTCCGCCACCTACGTCATCAACGCCCTGGCGCCTGCCGAAGTCAGCAGCATCGTGGTGGATGAAGACAAGCACAGCATGGATGTGGTGATCGAGGAAGAGAATCTGGCACAGGCCATCGGTCGCGGCGGCCAGAACGTGCGTCTGGCCAGCGAGTTGAGCGGCTGGGAGATCAACCTGATGACGGTTGAACAGTCCGCCGAAAAGAACGAGCAGGAGTTCGCCAAGGTCCGCGACCTGTTCGTGGCCAAGCTGGATGTGGACGAGGAAGTCGCCGACATCCTGGTGCAGGAAGGTTTCAATACATTGGAAGAAGTGGCTTACGTGGAGTTGGACGAGATGCTGGCCATCGAGTCGCTGGACGAAGCCACGGTGAACGAGTTGCGCAGCCGTGCGCGCAATGCGCTGCTGACGGCGGCCATCGCCAACGAAGAGCAGGTCGAGCACAACATCGAAGACCTGCTGAAGATCGAGGGCATGGACGAAGAGACAGCGCGCACGCTGGCTGGCAAGGGTGTCGGTACGCAGGAACAGCTGGCCGATCTGGACGGTGACGAACTGGTGGAAATGACCGGTATGGATGCCGACCGCGCCAATCAGTTGATCATGACGGCGCGTGCGCCCTGGTTCGTTTGAACCGGCAGCGCAGACAGTAAAGGTTATCCGTAGTCTGGTGGTATTGGTTTAAGGGGTCGTAATGGGAAAAATGAACGTCGCGCAATTTGCGGGTGAGCTTGGACTGCCGGTAGAACTGCTGTTGGAGCAGTTGCAATCGGCTGGAGTCGCCAAGCAGAAAGATACCGACACCATATCGGAGCAGGACAAATCGCAACTGCTGGAACACTTGCGCGGCGCGCACGGTGCCGGCAAGAACAAGATCACGCTGACCCGCCGCGAGACGACGGCGATCAAGAAGTCGGACAGCACCGGCAAGTCGCGCACCATCCAGGTGGAAGTGCGCAAGAAACGCACGGTCGCCGCACCGACTGCCGCTGTGGAAGAAGCTGCTCCGGTGGTAGAGGCGCAGCCAGCCAAGCCGGTCAAGAAGGTGCTCGACGAGCAGGAACAGAAGTCGCGCGAAGAAGAAGCGCGTCTGCAAGCCGAACTGGCCGCGCGCCAGGCCGCCGAGATCGAAGCCAAACAGGCGCGTACCAGCAAGCGCAAGGCAGCTGCGGCCGAACCGGCACCTGCACCCGTGCCGGAGCCTGTTGTCGAAGCCAAGCCGGTTGCCGAGGTACCCGCCGCCGTCGCACCCGCTGCCGGAACACCGGATGGAACGCTGCATAAACCGACGCTCAAGCCCGGCGACAAGGTGGCACGTCCCGCCAAGAAGATCGACAAACCCGCTGCCGTTAAAGACAGCCCGTGGGATGACAAAGGACACAAGAAGCGTCCGCCTTCGCGTACCACGGATACACGCGCCGGATTGGGCGGACGTACTGGCGGTAGCGCTGTTCGCGCGCCGCGTCACGACAAACACAGCAAGCCCGAGGCTGCACACGCATTCTCGTTGCCGACCGAGCCTATCGTGCAGGAAGTGATGGTTCCGGAAACCATCAGCGTCGCCGAGTTGGCGCAGAAGATGTCGATCAAGGCTGCCGAGATCATCAAGGTTCTGATGAAGATGGGTTCCATGGTCACCATCAACCAGGTGCTGGATCAGGAGACCGCGATGATCGTGGTCGAAGAGATGGGCCACAAGGCCGTGCCGGCCAAGCCGGACGATCCCGATGCCTTCCTGATGGAAGCGGTCGACCACGGCGATGTGGTGCTGGAGTCTCGTGCTCCGGTCGTCACGGTCATGGGTCACGTCGACCACGGCAAGACTTCTCTGCTGGACTATATTCGCCGCACCCGTGTGGCTTCCGGCGAAGCCGGCGGTATCACGCAGCACATCGGTGCGTATCACGTCGATACCCCGCGCGGCATGATCACCTTCCTCGACACCCCGGGCCACGAAGCGTTTACCGCGATGCGTGCGCGCGGCGCGAAAGCGACTGACATCGTCATTCTGGTTGTGGCTGCCGACGACGGCGTGATGCCGCAGACCAAGGAAGCGATCCACCACGCCAAGGCGGCCGAAGTGCCTATCGTGGTCGCGATCACCAAGATCGACAAACCGGATGCCAATTCCGAGCGCGTGCGCCAGGAACTGGTGGCCGAAGGCGTGGTGCCCGAGGATTGGGGCGGTGACGCGATGTTCGTCGAAGTATCCGCAAAGACCGGTCAGGGCATCGACACCTTGCTGGAAGGCATCCTGTTGCAGGCCGAAGTGCTGGAACTGAAGGCGCCGAAGAACGCCAGCGCCAAGGGCGTGGTGGTCGAAGCGCGTCTGGACAAGGGCAAGGGTGCAGTGGCGACCCTGCTGGTGCAATCCGGCACGCTGAAACGCGGCGACGCGATTCTGGTCGGCTCCGTATCGGGCCGTGTGCGCGCCATGTTGGACGAGAACGGCAAAGTGATCAACGAAGCGGGCCCCTCCATCCCGGTCGAAATTCAAGGTTTGTCCGAAGTGCCGGTCGCCGGTGCGGATTTCCTTGTGCTGGCCGACGAAAAGAAGGCGCGCGAGATCGCGCTGTTCCGTCAGGGCAAGTTCCGCGACGTGAAGCTCGCCAAGCAGCAGGCGGCCAAGCTGGAGAACATGTTCGAGCAGATGGGCGAGGGCGAAGTGCGGACCTTGTCTGTGATCGTGAAGGCAGACGTGCAGGGTTCGCTCGAGGCGATCGCCGGTTCGTTGCAGAAGATTTCCACAGCCGAGGTCAAGGTCAACCTGATCCACAGCGGCGTGGGTGCCATCACCGAGTCCGACGTCAACCTGGCGCTGGCTTCCAAGGCCATCATCATCGGCTTCAACTCGCGTGCCGACGCGACCGCGCGCCGTCTGGCGGAGTCGTCCGGCGTGGATATCCGCTACTACAACATCATCTACGCGATGGTGGACGAGATCAAAGCGGCACTGTCCGGCATGCTGGCTCCCGAGAAGAGGGAAAGCATCATCGGTATGGTCGAGATCCGCCAAGTGTTCACCATCTCCAAGGTGGGAACGATCGCGGGTTGCTACGTCACCGAGGGCATGATCAAGCGTTCCTCCAGCGTGCGTGTGTTGCGCAACAACGTGGTCATCCATACCGGCGAGCTGGATTCGCTGAAGCGCTTCAAGGATGACGCCAAGGAAGTGAAATCTAACTTCGAGTGCGGCCTGTCGCTGAAGGGTTTCAACGACCTGGAGGTCGGCGATTTCCTTGAGGTGTTCGAGATCGTGGAAGTGGCTCGCGCGCTGTAATGGCAAAAGACTACGCACGCACGGACCGCATCGCCGAGCAGATCCAGCGCGAATTGGCACAGCTGATTCGCCTGGAGGTGAAGGACCCGCGTGTGAAGAAGGTCACACTGACGGGCGTGGAGGTGACCAACGACCATGCCCACGCGAAAGTGTTCTACACCTCGCTGGACGGCGACAGCCCGGAACTGTTTCAAGGCCTGGAGCGTGCCGCCGGTTTCCTGCGCAGCCAGCTGGCGCATGCCATGAAGCTGCGCATCACGCCGCAGTTGCATTTCCTCTATGACGCCTCCGTGGAGCATGGAGCGCATCTTTCGCAGCTTATCGATCAAGCGGTCGCTAGTGACAAAAAAGACTGAGCAATTCAAACGCGTCAAAAGACCGCTGGATGGTGTCTTGCTGTTCGACAAGCCGCTGGAACTCAGCTCCAACACCGCACTGCAAAAAGTCCGTCATCTGTTCAATGCCGAGAAGGCCGGTCACACCGGCACGCTCGACCCGCTGGCCACCGGCCTGCTGCCGGTCTGCTTCGGCGAGGCCACCAAATTCACCATCGCCTTGCTCGATGCCGACAAGGGCTATCGGGCGACCATACGTCTGGGGCAACGCACGACCACGGGCGACGCCGAAGGCGAAGTGACCGATACCCGTCCTGTCGTTGTGGATGAAACGAAGGCGCTGGCGGCGCTGGCGCAGTTCATGGGCGAGAGCCGGCAGCTTCCGCCCATGCACAGCGCCATCAAGCATCAGGGCAAGCCCTTGTACGAGTACATCCGCAAAGGCGAAACGGTGGAGCGCGAGTTGCGCACCATCTTCATCCACGAGCTGAAGCTGGAGCGGCTGGCGGGGGATGAGCTGGAATTCAGCGTGCTGTGCAGCA